>JAEEGL016719145.1_pt1 | contig 39406 bp, 28 predicted proteins | sample 9134231 | NCBI WGS metagenome assembly JAEEGL01 (sample SAMN16246548, study PRJNA631951) | gut metagenome | biome: gut microbiome; feature: rumen; material: fiber-attached | host: Bos | place: Iran: Karaj | collected 2018-10
AATGAAGAAAGAAGGAATGAATCCATCTCTCATAGCCAAACTAACCAAACTGTCTTTGAATGAAATAGAAACTCTTTAAGGATATAAATCATCTTAAATCAAAAGCGAGAATGTGCAAATGCATATTCTCGCTTTGTTTTTATATATCCACAAGGGATTTTGGCAACCACAAGGGATTGCTACTTCGGTGCCCTTTGTGTATTAGAAGTGTGCACTTAGCATCAACTCATGAGTGTTGGATGGAAGATTGTTGTATTTTCCAAGGTTCATGTCGTAGCTGTAACCGAATCGGAAACGGTTTGCCCACTCAAAACCTGCGGTGATACTCAACATTGACATCTCTGAGAATCTGTTCAAATCTGGTTTCCATGCCACACCGCCCCAAATCATCTTTTTGAAGAATGCCTGACATCCAATTTCTGTAGTGTTGGTGTTGTGCTTGTGCATGTATGAGAACAGTGGCGCAAGATCAAAATTTGGAGTGATGTTGAAGAATCCTCTTCCATAGATGTAGAAATGGCGGCCTTTTCTGAATGTTGTTGACGTGTCGTTTACCATGTGTGTGCAAGAGAATCCTGCCATCCAGTGCTCGCTGCTTATCTCAGCACCTGCATTGAAGTCTGGGCTGATTTCAGTTGTCTTCTCAGAGACGTAAGTTGACTTTCCGACCTCGGATTCGTCTTTTAGAGTATTTTTAAAAGGATCGTATGAACCTACGTTGAAACCTGCTGAAATACCAAGAGACAGGATGTACTTTGGATTCAAGTCGATGTGGTATGCGTATACCGCCTGCGCGTTTGTCTGGCTGTTGCCGACTCCAATGTTGTCGTAGTTGACTGTCAAACCGAAACTAGATTTCACATTTTCGCTGTAGCCTGTGAAGTTCAACACTCCTGTCATAGGTGAGTTGTCGACACCTGCCCACTGTATGCGGCCAAGCAAGAATGCGTCGAATCCTTTGTTGTTACCTGTACCTGCCGGATTGACGTTGATACGGGAGAAAACCTGCTGCGACACCATCAAATCTTGTTGCGCAGAACAAAATAGTGCTGATAAAGAAGCTGCGGTAGCAATGACTGCTCTTTTTATATTGAATTTCATTTTCTTACTCCATTATTAAGATTTCCACTCTTCTGTTTTTCTGGTGCTGCTCTTCAGTCTGTGCATTTTTGAATACTGGCTTGTACTCTCCCAATGCCATTGTGAACAGACGTTTTCTGCTGACACCCTTGCTGACCAAGATGCTCTCGATCTTCTTTGCACGCTTCATACTCAACGCGTCGTTATACTCGTATGTACCACGCTCGTCAGTGTGTCCGATAACAAGGAAACTGTTCTTTGGATAGAAGTTGATGAATTCCAAGATTACCTCAAAGTCTTTCTCATAGTCGGAGTTGTTCACAACGTCTTTGTCGTAATCAAAGTAGAAGATTCGTTTGTCTGCCGTCGCAACCACATTCTTGGATGCTTTCACCACTGCTTCCTGGTCGTTGCTGAAAACTTCGTTAAGATCGGCTACAGAAACCTTCTTGTTTGGTTCCATCGGAGTCTCATCTTTTGTCAACAATTCCAGGATACGGTCGTTTTCAGACTTTGTTTCGTCGATGATGTCATCCTCATAGTTGAATACCTCTTCTTTTGGTTTTCCATCGTCGAATGGATTGTAAGGAATCTTTTCTTCTGAGTTCACATTGTTTACGACAGGTGAATAAGACAAATTAGATAGATCCGTCGATGCCTGTCCGTTTGCATTTGCCTCAGTAGACGTATTTGAACCAGTCTGTCCGTTTGCTGTATTGTTGTTTGCAACCTGATCATTAGCTGGTTGAACAGTGGTCTGCTGGTTGTAAGAAGATTGGTTGTTTGCACTTTTGTCCTCTTTTGCCGCAATCAACTGTTTCTCTTCCTCTTTTTTCTTATCCGACTCGTATTTCGACAATAGCTGTGGTCTCTTCCAATCTTCGATCTTGCTGATATAAGTGTGGAATTTTCCGCTGTCTGGCATTGTCGTGTATCCTTTACGGTCGGAACCGAAAGCGATAAGAGAATCTCCAAGTACGATAGGGAAGTCCTCGTTTCCAAGACTGTTCACCTCTTTTCCAAGTCGTTCTGCAGGAGCCCATTCGCCATCTTCGTTTATGCTTGTCTTCCAAATATCGAATCCCTTAGATCCGTCTGCATTGGAAGCGAAGTAGATGGTATTTCCGTCTGATGTGACGGAAGGGTTCTTTGCTGAAGCCACATCTTTTGGCAAATATCTCCAGCTAGCGTAAGCCAACATGCTTCCATTGAAATCGTTTCTTTCTTTTCCAAGTCCAGGAATCCACTGTTTTTTACCTTTCTTGAATTTGCCGAACTCTTTCTCCTTAGCCGCATATATGTCTCCATCTTTGCTGTAGTATACCATACCGTTGGCATAGCTGATAGCACCGTCTGCCTTCAATGAAGTCAGGCTCTTGTTGAACTCTTTGTTTTCAATTCCGTTTGCTGTCTGCTTGCCGATGAAAATGCTGTCACCACTTCTGAATATCACGTAGCCGTCTTTGTATGTGGCAGTCACGTTGTCTTTTGTGGCGTTCTCATATTTGTTGAATCCACCCTGAGGTGCCGCTATGGCCATGCCTGCGATAGCAAGTCCGGCCAATAGCGTCATTGTATTTATTGATTTCATTTTTTAGTCTCTTTTAAACACCTGAATTGTACCCTTCATCTCACGACCATCTTTTAGGATCAATGAGTAGACGTAGACACCTGCGTCTGCCACATCTCCTTTGTATGTTCCATCCCAACCGTTGTCGCCTCGGTGGATCAGGTTGCCGAATCTGTCGTAGATCACAACTTCGTAACCAAGCATGAATTCGTCGTTCTCTCCGTTCTTCTCGTATGGAGTGAAGACGGTAGGGATCTCGATGTCGTCAACAAGGTTGATTGTCATGATTTCACTCTTGATGTCTGTACATGCTCCGTTCTTAGCGACGAAGTAGTACTTGGTATCTCCGCTTGGCATGTCTGAGAATTTCAACTCTTCTGTCTCACCAAGTGTTGTGACATCTCCTTCGTTGTTCTCACTGTACCATGTGATTGGACCTGATACGTTGCCATTGAATGAAGCAACCATGTCAATAGAACCTCCGTAAACAAATTTAGTTGATGTTGTCGCAAGGTGTGCTGTGTGTGGCGCGTCTACTGAAATTGTTACGCTTGCAGTGTCGCTGACCGCACATACATTGTCGTTTCCTCTTACCCATACTGCACTTGTAGCAGTTGGAAGGAATGAACGTACTGGTGCTGTTGTAACTGCACCGTCCCACCAGATCCATGAAGTTGGCTCTCCGTTTTCTGCCATCGCTGTAAGCTTGACTGAGTCTGCACCTGTCTGACAAATTCTGTCGACATCAGCTTCGATAGAAACTTTGACTGCTTCGTTGACTTTGATGCTTGCAGTACGCTCCAATGCAGGACATTTTCCATATTGGCTTGTTCCGTTGACAGTATATGTGGAATCCACATCTGGATAGACTGTGATCATTGTTGTGTCTGTAACTCCAGTAGACCATGTGTAGCTGTAGTTTGCTGATGGATCAACATTGATTGTGATCTTCACACTGTCTGAACCTACGTTACAGATTGTATTGGCAGTCTGGCTCAAAGTGAATTCTACTGGTTCGTCGACTTTGATTCTTATTGTGTCTACCGCATCAGGACATCCGCCAGTCAAATCTGTAGCACGCAATGCGAAGATTGGTGTGTTGGCGATTTCTTTTACAGTGTCTCCAGTGAACACTTTATCATTCAAAGTGAATCTGATGTTTTCGTTTAGAGAACCACCGTTGATTTTCTCAATTGCGATCTTCACCTCGTCTCCCTTACAGAAGATGCTGTCTGATGCTTTTGCTGCAAACTCAACGTTGCCTGCGACTGAGACTGACTTGCTCAATGTCACGCTTTCACAAATTCCAAGCATTGTGCTTACAGTAGCCTCGTATGTCTTGTTCTCCTTTGGAGTGTCTGTTAAGACAGTATCTTTAGTCTCGAAATCCTTCCATGTGTAGATCAAATCGTTTCTTTCTTGTGCAGACGTGATTGTTAGCTTGACATCGCTTGAGTCATCACAAACGGCATCTCTGCTGATTGCCAATTCAACCTCTGGCTTGAAATCAACCACAAGTTTGACTGAGTCTGCCACATTTGGACAGTAACCAAGTTTGCTTTCTGCAACCACCTTGTACATGATAGTGTCGGCTGCTACATTACGCTCTGCAACGTTGCTGCTGTCTTCCCAAACTAGAGATGCGTATACACCCTTGATTGATTCAACCTTCAGGTTGACAGCCTCACCATAGCAAGCTTTCTCTTTGTCTGTAGTCAGCTTGATCTTCAAACTGTCTTCTGAAAGAATCTTCTTTTGTGCCTTAACCAATTCGGTTGTCTCTTTTGTCAAAGCGACTTTGATTGTAGTCTCACCTTGTAGATTCAAGTGTACGCTTGTTTGGTTTTCTGCACTAGGGATCTCAACAAATGCAGAATCTCCGATTGCCTGAGTATACCACTTGATGCTTGTTCCTGCAACCAAATTGTCTAGGTTGTCACCGTCGATTTCGATAAGTACGTCGTCCATCTTCTCACAAATTCCTGTGATTGTAGACTTGAAGAAGATGCTTGTGTTCTTAATCTTCAATGAGTCTCCTATTCTGTCTGCTGATTCAGGATCACCATCAGTGACATCTCCATTTGCGACTTTATCGCAATCTGTTCCTGAAATCACACGGACAATATGCTCTTTCTCATTCATGTTGACGGTAGAGATCACAATAGCTGTGTCATTAGTTGGGCCTGCTATCACAACCCACTTCTCTCCCTGCAATTCCTGAACAGCATAACAACGCTTGAACGGCTCTTTGCCTGGGGTTATGATGATCTTCAAGCTGTCATCTGTACGTGCAATCTCGTCGCCACCACCTTCAAATTCAGTCTTAATACTGTCGCCACATGATGAGCCTCCGATCTGGATCATCTTTTCTGCTGTTAGGTTTGTGCCATCTGTTGTAGAGGCTATGATTTTGACAAAACCAGTCAATCCGATAGTGTTGGCTGTGAATTTACCTGTAGCGTCAATGTATCCAAGGACAGGATTGTCCATAGACCATTTCAATGTCTTTCTTGTAGCATTGTTTGGAGTCAATATAGGCTCAACTTGTACAGATCCGCCTTCAGCCACACAATCCTTAGCATCCAAAACAAGATTCTCGATCTTGACTTCGTCTTCTACATAAATATAGATTGTAGTGTCGTTCTTGACAGTAAATGAGTCTGCGTGGTCTTTGCCATAGTTAAGCACGTAAGAATAGTCTCCGTTCACACACTCGATGATGATTTCTCCAGTTTCAGAAGTCACATCTGTTGAATACTGGGCACTGTCTTTGTTGACAACCAATTCCAAACCTTGCATTGGCTTCTGTGTGTTCTTGTTCTTGACGATGAATTTGACATGTCTCAAAGGTACACCGTCTCTGATGTCGAATCTCAAATCGTAGTCGCCTACAACGAAGTTCTTTACAATATCAAGGATTCTTAACTGATATTTGCCAGGCAACAAGTGGTCTTTGACGATTCCGTTGGCATCCGACTTAAGTTGCTCATGGTTAGAAGCATCATATGTGAATGAGTTGATTAGTTTTTCTCCTGACTCATCCCACTTATAGATTTTACCAAACACGCCTTCTACGTATTCGCCTAGAACATCGGTAATGATAAGCTCTACATTTCTCTTTGTCGGAATGACAATATATATTGTGGTGTCTGTTCCACGTGCATTCTCAATGTCGAATTTCCAGTCGAATGTTCCGTCATAGTAGAAATCCTTCATTGTGTATCTGATATAGTAGTCTCCTTCTTCAAGGTTCAAACTGTCAGGGAATGTATTGTATGTTTTGTCTCCAATCTGTCCTGTCTTTGAAACCAAGATTCCCGCAGATTCATTGACATCACTTGAGTCGTCAACGAATACCTCAAGATATTGGATTTCTGGATATACAATCTGGCCATCGTGAACAAACTTGAAGTAAACGTTTTGTACTTTTCTGTCGTATATGAAATATACAGTTGTGTCGTCAGTTACAATGAAATCTTTTCTTTCTTTGAACGCATTGATTGATATAGGACTTTTTTCTGTCATGTAAGTTAACTCTCCTTTGAAATCAGTGTAGTACGTTCTGCCATTGATTGTTATCGGAAATGCATTCAAGTAACGAGAAACTGTGTCTGATTTACAAAGAATAGTTTTCACTTTGTATTTAGGAGCGATATTGTAGCGGGCATCTCTTTCTTTATCATCTTTGAATATACGTAAGAAGTCGCCTTTTAATCCTGTCGCTTTCATCTCATTGATATGGAAGTCGAAATCATAGTCTCCTGCACCAACTCTTAACGGGTTGATGTAATACAATGTGTCGTTTCCATCATATTTTGTAGGCTTCATCACAAGGTGAGCTGGCATGTAGAAACTGTCTGTCTCGTACCTTGTTGTGAATGTGACTTCTTCAATGGTTGTTGGTTTGAAATCCTCTCCTTCAAAACTGATTTTGAATAATAGTTCTGTGTAATCCTTTCTTTCCAACTGTATGATGATAGTTGTGTCGGATTGTAGGTTAGGGATGTCAATCTCAAGGTTTGCGATATGGAGTGTGTATGCTTCATTTGGTTTAGCCAGAAGTTCACATTCTCCATCCTCATTTGTCACATTGTAAGGCATTGGTTTGCCTACACTCAACATATCCATATAACAGAACACATTTTCCAATGGCTTTGTAGGATCTTCTGAATCATAGACTTTAATATAAACAGATGTTCCTATGCCTGGGACAGTGTCCCAAACAGCTAGTTCCTTCTCAAATGGTTTTGTTGTGTCTCCTCCTTGGCTTCCTTGTCCGGATCCACTGCCACCTCCTTTATAAGAGTCCATGTTGATAGGGATGATAAGGCTGTCGATAGGGTCATTGTCGTCAACGCTAAAAGTTCCTTTTACTAATCCGAACTGATTAGTCTTGACTTCAAAATTATATGTTCCAGCTTTTGTGTTTATCTTATTTTGGGTTCTTGAGTAACTGCCGTATGGCACTTGCACTTCACCATATAGTGAATCTTTGCCATTGTCCAATGGTATGTAAACCTTAATCACTTCCGAATTGACATTAAATGGCATACTGTCTTTCTGGAATTCAAAGAATGTCTTGTGAGTGATCTCTCCACTTGGAATAGACACTTCTTGTGTCTTTACTTTATCGTCAACTGTTACTTTTGCGGTTCCTTTTAGTGTCTCATAAATATATTTTCCTTCTGGAATGACAAATTTTACGAGACCTGTAGAATCGCTCATTTTTGTTCCAATGAACTCTCCTTTTTCTCCGTTGTTGTCAACATACAACTTGGCAGTTCTGCCGGCAATCGCTTTTTCTTCGTTATCCTTGAAACTGATCATCAACTCACGGAAATTGATGTTTGCCCATCCGAACTCTTCTTCTGGTACTGTGATGGTTCCTTTTGCCCAGTCTCCATACATTACTTCGTAATTGTATGTGCCAGATGTGAATTTAGGATTAGTGTATCTTCCTAATGCATCTGTAGTAAGATCCATATCGGCGACAGCACTATCTCCGCTCAATTTGATTGTCACACCTTCCAACGGTTTGTTTTTGGAGTCCGTCACTTGGAACACCAAAATTCCGTCGGCAAAAGATAATTGCCCGACGAAACTCAACATGAAAGCCAATATGACTTTCAATAAAGGGATTCTTCTGTTCATATATGTTTTGTTGTGTATATTTTTTTCACATTTTGTTTGTCAGAGTCCTGCAATTAGTAAATCCGTTACAACCCTATTATGTCGGATGTTTACGTATGCATTTGTCGTACTTCGCAAAAGTACACAAAAATAGTCAATGATAATTGCATTTATGTTTTTTTAACTAAATATGAGTTGCAAAATGGTGCCGTTTGCTCTTTTTTATTATGAATATGGCAGAAAACAAATATTTGTATCCGTTATGATATATGACACAAAAATGGGATGTATTCATTTCGATACATCCCATTCTGGTCTAATTTTCAAGATTCTTTATTTTGTTGTTTCAACAAATAATTAGAAGTGTATGCTTAGCAATAATTCGTGTGTGTTGGAAGGAAGATTATTGTATTCTCCAACGTTGAATGTGTATGCGTAGCCGACGCGGAAGTTCTTGACTTCGAGACCCAAATCAATTGCAAGCAACGACATGTCACCGAAATTTCCGAAATCTGGTTTCCAAGTGGCTCCACCCCAGAACATTTTCTTGATAAACAACATCGCTCCAATTTCGCCTTCGTTTATTTGGCGTTGGTGGATGTATGATACCATTGGCGCCAAGTCGAGAGATTCTCCAAGTGGCACTAAACAACGTGCGTAAGCGTAGATGTGTCGGCCTCTTTGGAATGTTGTTGGCTCTGATTTCAAAAGGTGTGTCGCTGACACTCCAAACATCCAGCTTTTTGATGTTAATTCAAGTCCGATGTTGAAGTCTGGGCTCACTTCTGTTGTCTTGTCTTTCACGTAAGATGAAAAATCTGGCTCTTCATCTCTTAACGTATTGGCATAAGGATCAAAACTTCCGATGTCAATGCCGGCAGACAAACCCATTGAAAGGATATACTTTTCATTCAGGTCGAGATGATATGCGTATACTGCCTGCACATTTGTCTGACTATTGCCAATACCTTGGTTGTCGTAGTTGGTAGTAAGACCGATGCTTGAACGAAGTGACTCATTGTAGTATGCGAAGTTTAGCAATCCTGTCCTTGGTGTGTTGTCTACGCCAGCCCACTGAAGTCTGCCAAGTAGGAATGCGTCAAAACGTTCCATGTTACCAGTTCCGGCAGGGTTGATGTTCATTCGCGAAAATATCTGTTGCGACACCATTAGGTCTTGCTGTGCGTATGATCTGATTCCACAGGTCAACGCAAACAGCACCGTCAACAATCTTATATATAAATTCCTTTTCATTTTTTCTTAATTATACATTGGTTTTACTCCATTTTCAAGATCTCCACACGACGATTCTTCTGGTGCTGGTCCTCAGTCTGGGCATGGCGAATCACAGGACGGTCTTCTCCAAATCCCATCACGAACATTCTGGAACGAGAGATTCCTCTCTGGGCAAGAATGCTTTCGATCTTCTTAGCACGGCGGAGACTCAGTGCGTTGTTATATTCGCGAGTTCCTCTTTCGTCTGTGTGACCGATGATAAGGAATGAGTTTCCAGGATAGAAATTGATGAAGTCGACGATGCACTTGATGTCGTTTTCATAATCTTTGTTGTTCAACACGTCAGTGTCGTAATCAAAGTAGAATATTCGTTTGTCTATTCCTGCGACGACGTGTTTTGATGCCATCACCATAGCGTCTTGGTCGTCCTGGAATATGTCTGACAGTGCTTGGGCTGATACCGGATATCCTGTGCTGTCGGAATCATAGGCAAGGGCTTGTAGGATTCTTCCGTTTTCTGTTGGCTCATCCACGTACTCGTCGTCATTCTTCTCAACAGGTTTTGCAGGTTCCACCTTTTTCTCTGGTTCTGCGATGGCTACCAATGTGTCAGACACTGCAGGCTTGATTGTGTCTGGCACAACTGCGATCAATGGTGTTGTGTCAACTTCAACCTTTACAATTTCAGGTGTGTTTCTTTCGACAAATGATTTCATCAGCTCTGGAGCGTCTGTAGTATTTGTCTTTGATATATACACATTGTATTTGCCTTTGTCTGTCAGCACTGACGAATTTTTTCTGTTTGAGCAGAAGGTGATCTGTCCATCTTTACGTATGTATGGAAAATCCTCGTCTCCGTCAGAATTGACACTCTTGCCAAGTTTTCTTGGTTGTGAGAATGTTCCATTGTTGTTTATATTGGAAGAATAGATGTCTCTTCCTTTTGAACCTTTTAGGTTTGCTGAGAAGAAAATCTGTTTTCCGTTTTTCGATAGAGTAGGGTTGCTTACTCGGATAGTGTCTTCTGGTTTGTAGTGCCAGCTTGCATACACAAGCGCGGAGTGCTCGTATTTCTCACGTCCCATGACCGTGCCTGGAATTTCCGCCGCTGCTGTTGACACTATTTTTCCATCTTTGATTTTCGTCACATACATCTTGCCTTTGTTGGTGTAGTAGTACGATTCCTTTCCGTCATACGCAATCTGACCTTCTGCGTTCAGTGATGTCAGATTTTTATCGTATACATAGTCGTACACTTTGCCTAAATTGTCTGTCTTTGCGATAAACAGACTGTCTGAACGCTTGATGATGATAGTCGTGTCGTTTAGATGTGATACGGCTTCGAATCCATCCACATTCACGAATTTATCTATGAAATTGCATTCCAAACTCTCCAATGCATTAGCCATGAGACATGGTGCGGAAAGCAGAATGGCTGATATTGTCTTTCTCATTTCTGTTTTGCCTTATACTTATTTTCTATACAATTGGATTGTTCCCTTCTTCTCTGTTCCGTCTTTCAATGTCAAGACGTAGATGTAGACTCCTGCGTCGGCCGTCTCACCTTTGTACTTGCCGTTCCATCCATTGTTCGACTTGCAGATCACGTCTCCAAATCTGTTGTAGATGACGACAGGGTAGCCAGGCATGAAATCATCATTCGCACCGTTCACCTCATGAGGTGTGAAGACGGTAGGGATCTCAATTTTGTCTGTGATTGAACGTCCGTCCTCATAGTTGTGGAGAATGATTATATTAGTCATGTTTTCAGGAGTCGGCTCTACGTGTCCGTCTAGGATCTGCAACAGATCATAGGCGTCGTCTGCGGCAACAGCACGGAAATAGTGTGTTCCGTTATGCATGTATCTGTCCGCATTTACTGTGACTCTTGGCTCTTGTGTGAAATCTGCGGCAGAAGTCCAGTGTATACCATCTTGACTTGTCTGATATCCATAGTACTCTTTCTTGATTATTGATGGTGTCACAACCAAATCGAATACGTAGTCGTCAAGCCACATCTCTGTCGATCCGTCACCGAATGCTAATGTGTATGATTTCACACACTCTTCTGCGCTGATGTTGACATTTACGCTCGCTGTCACTCCGCTTTCATCCTTGGCTTTTGCTGTAAGAGTGACAACACCTGTTAATCCGATGGTGTTGGCTGTCAATGTTCCGTCGCTTGAAATCTTTGCGATGACATTGTTGTCGATAGACCATTCTATGTTCTTCTGAGTCGCGTTGCTTGGTGCAATTATGGCTGTGAATTTAGTCGATTCTCCTGCCTGCAGACAGTATTCTCCTCCGATCAATGCAATCGTTTCGACTAAAACAGGACGGTTTACATAAATTACAAACTCTTCGTCTTTTGCAATCTTGTAGTTGTCGCTGATTCCGTCTCCATAGTAAAGAGTGTATGAATAGTCGCCAGCCTCACTTTGGAACTTTATAATTCCGTCTTTGTCTGTGATAGCACTGTTGTAGAATTCATTTCCTTTCTTGACATCGAATTTCAAGTTTGGCACTGGTGAATGATCATCACTGTAAAGAACAGTAAATTTCACGTTGTACATTTCGACATTTGAAAGAATAGTGAAACGCAAATCGTAGTCTGTGACCTCAAAGTCTCTTACTATATCAAGAATGCGAATCTGATAACGACCTGGCACCAAGTGGTCGCGTACGATACCAGTCGCATCGGACATAAGTTTTGAGTGAGAGTTTCCATCGTAATCCAAATATGGATCCAACTCTCCATCCTCGTTGTATTTGTAAATCTTTGCAAACACACCTTGTACGTTGGCTCCCTTAGCATCTTTGATCTGAATCTCTACAGTCCTTTTCACTGGCACAACTATATATATTGTTGTGTCGTTTGGAGATGCATTCAAATAGAATTCATGATACATCTGTCCATCAAACTCATAATCGTCTATGTAGTAGCTGGCTGTGAATGTGTCTACTGGCAACTCTATAGGCTTGTCAAACACGTATGCTCTTCCGATATCCTCAAAGTTGTCATATAAAGTAGATGATAGATATGCGTATTGCGTAGACGACTTGTCTCGGTAAAATGATAGAGTTGTCACGTTAGGATAAACTATCTCACCGTCGTGCAAGAATTTGAAATACACATTGCGCATCTGGTCCGGATTCGGAAGGAAGAAGTAGAGAGTCGTATCATTCTTCAACTCAAACTTGTGTGTCTGATCCAATGCTGTAAAAGAATATTCTTCATTTGGCAGAATCAACTGAATATGTCCGTTCTCATCCGTGCGACGGTTGTTCTTATACTTGTCGATATATGTTACGCTGTATGAGCCAGTCGCAGGTGTCGAGTCTTGGTGTACCACATAGATGTCTACATAAAACTTCTCTTCAAACACAATCTTTACTGTGTCTATTGACTTTGTTGTGTCTGTAGTGAAATTTCCAGACAGATAAGTAGTCCTGTATTCATCAATTGAGAATGAATAGTAGTACTTTCCTGTTGTAGTTACCACTGGATCCTTATATTTGTTCAAACCAGATATGGAATCCTTTGTGGCTATCATTGTTCCGTATGGAAGGTAACTTCCGTTTTCAACTTTGTCAATGTCGAAATTCTTGATGGTCTGTGGGAAGACCTCCTCTCCTTTATAGAAGAATTGGAAGTATATATATTGGAATGTTATTCCCGGACCTTCAACACAAAATTCGATGGTAGTGTCTTTGGTTACGTGTATTCCCTCTTTTGTCTGTCCAGGTATGCTTACATCATATGTTCCTTCATTTATAGAGAATTTTGCATATCCATTACTGTCGGTTGTCGAGAACCTACTTCTTCCTTCTCCTGGCACTTCGTATCTGCTAGCGATGTTTTGTACGGGAGCTCCAGTCGTACAGTTTGTGACATGTACTTTAAGTGTGAATTTTGGTTCCTGTTCGTTTGGTGTGATGATTGGAGGATCCTTTGGATCGCCTCCTTGATCTTTGTCAGGAATGATGATGTCAACTACATTGTTAGTCTCAGAGTTTTGCTGAGTCACGTAAAAGACTCCCTCAAGAGTTCCGTAATCTCTTGTGTAGACTGAATATTTGTATTCTCCTACAGGACAAGAAATTTTTCCGTCTGTAGTATTGTATTCTACATATCCGTTAGATTGTTTGTCTCCATGAGCTAGCACAATACCGAAGTCTCTGAAATATCCGTTTTGGTATTGTTGCACATTCACGTCTCTAGCATATACATTTATTGTTTTGCCTCCTTTGATGAATCTGAAAGAGGTCTTGTATGTCACTAATTTTGACGATACCGATACGGTTGTGTTGATGTTCTTGTCGGCCACAACGATGTTGTGCTCTCCGTCAGCAGCGACGTAGGTATAGTTTCCTTCTGGTACGACGAATAGTGCAGTACCGTTGGCTTCAGATGTTTTCTGCGCAACGAGTGTACGTGAACCGTCGTCCTCTCTTTTATATAGAGAGACGAAATTTCCGCTTGTTGGCTTGCCGTTCTCATCCTTGAAATTTATCGCTACACGACGGAAGTCGAGGTCAATCCACGTCGGTTCTCCTGATTTCACAGTGAAACTGCCTGTGTTGTAATCTCCGTAAGAAAAACTATAAGTGTAGTCTCCTACAGGAAAATTGTCGTCACGGACACGTCCTTCGGAATCGGTCTTGTAGGTTTTGGTTGTGCCGTTTGAGTCTTTAATCCTCACATAATAATCCGACAGCGGTATGTTAAGCGTGTCGGAAATCTCAATTACCAGTACTCCTTGTGAGAATACAGAAGGGAGTAAGCTTGTCAGCATTATCCAAACAACTCCCAGTTTCATCAATAGTGATTTCATATTGTTATTGTTATTTTTTTATTCGCTTTAATAAGGGCTAATTAATATTCGCCTAACTAACATTTTGCAAAATTAGACATATTAATTGTATTTTTTCGACTGTTTTGCGTCTAAATATTGCTTTTGATCATGTTTTTAAGATTTCTTAGCATTTTGACTTGATATTACTGATAAATGCAGCTTCATAGAAAACTATGATTCATGTTAAGAATTTTATATATATTTTTTGTTTGATTGTGTAAGATATTTATATTTGCAGTGTCAATTGCTTTGCTAAAAATAATGATACTGTATGAAAAAGCATACTGCCTTTATACTTAGCCTTATTATGATAGGTGTTGTCGCGTCTGATTCTTCTTTTGCTCGTAAAAAGAAGGGATATTATGTAAAATCAGTCAAACATTATATGGTAAATCCTGTTGATACAGATTCACTATATAAAAATCCTTCTGACACTACATCTGCCAATGATGTTGTAGATCTTGGTTTGCCTAGTGGAACAATATGGTCAATAAGTAATATAGGGGCTGTCAAACCAGAAGATTATGGCTATTGTTTTGCGTGGGGCGAGACTAGAGAAAAACCGACCTATGACAAGAGCACTTATACATGGATTGATTCCAAGTCCCAATCGTTTTTGAAATATACACCTGATAATGATTATAGGGTATTGGATTCTAGGGATGATGCAGCAACTGTTAACTGGGGCGACGACTGGAGAACGCCAACAAGTGAAGAGTTTGATGAACTTATAAATTATTGTCAATACAGTTGGACAGAGATCAATGGAGTGAAAGGTGCAAGATTTACGGGTGCTAACGGCAAATCTATATTTTTCCCTGCGGTAGGTTTCCGTATTGGATCTGGAGTCAGTGGGGCAGACAATTATGGCTACTATTGGACGTCGTCGGTACGTGTAGGATTAGAAAGTTATGCCCATTATTTGAATTTTTACTCCGACAAGGCAAACAACGACAACATTGATCGCTTTCTTGGATTGCCTGTTCGCCCAGTACGAAAAAAGTAGGGCAAAAAATGAATTGTGAAATTAAGAAAATGTAAAATAAAAGAGCACCGTCTTCACGATGCTCTTTATATTTAATATGTGTCTGCTTCTTATTTGAATGCAGCGATAAGCTTGTCGAATGCGGCGTTTAGTCCGTCTACTTTCTTTCCTCCTGCCTGTGCGAAGAATGGTTGACCACCACCACCACCTTGGATCTCCTTGGCCGCCTCACGTGCGATGGCTGTCGCGTTCTTGCCTGCTGCCACTAGGTCGTCTGAGATTGCAAGAGTAAGTGTTGGTTTGCCTGAATGCTCTGTCGCACCGATGAACACTAGATTCTCTTTCACTGTATTACGAACCTGGAACGCGATGCTCTTTGCGAACTCTGCGTTGTAGTCTCCCTTAAGCACTACCAACTTGTAGTCGCCAAGTGTTGTGGCCTGCTCGATCATCTTGTCTTTGATGACCTGGATGCGCTCCAACATATATTTCTCCACCTCTTTCTTAAGACTTGCGTTCTCCTCTATTGACTTCTTTACTGAATTCAATAGGTTTGGTGTGCCAGCGAAGAATTCTTTTAATGAGTTGACCTCATCAAATGCGGCGTTGATGTAGTTTTCTGCAGCTTCTCCAGAAACAGCTTCGATACGACGTACTCCGGCAGCTACTGAACTCTCAGATAGGATCTTGATCATTCCGATCATACCTGTGCTCTTTACATGAGTTCCTCCACAAAGCTCAACAGATGGACCGTATTTAACGACACGTACCTTGTCGCCATATTTCTCACCGAACAATGCGATTGCTCCCATTGCATGTGCCTCGTCGATAGGCATATCTCTTGCCTCTTCAAGTGCGATGTCCTCGCGGACCATCTTGTTGGCAAGTTTCTCTACCTGACGAAGTTCCTCTGGAGTGACCTTCTGGAAGTGAGAGAAGTCGAATCTCAACATCTCACTTGATACCAAGGAACCCTTCTGCTCAACATGGCTTCCAAGTACTGTGCGTAGCGCGTAGTCAAGGATGTGAGTCGCTGTATGGTTGCAAGCTGTATTCTGACGCTTCTCTGTGTTGACGTATGCGTGGAATGATGCTGTTGGATCTGAAGGCATCTTTGTTGCCAAATGAACACTTAGGTTGTTCTCCTTCTTTGTGTCGATGATCTCAAACTTACCTTCAGCACTTTCGATGTAACCAGAATCTCCCATCTGTCCTCCCATCTCTGCGTAGAATGGAGTGCGGTCGAATACAATCTGGAACATCTCCTTATTTTTCTGTTTGATCTTTCTATATTTTAGAATCTCAACGTCTGCATCAAGGAAGTCATAACCGATGAATTCACTCTCTCCTGCCTTTAACTCAACCCAGTCACCAGTCTCAACAGCTGCAGCGTTTCTAGCTCTCTCTTTCTGCTTCTGCATCTCTGCGTTGAACTCAGTCTCGTTGACTGTCATTCCGTTCTCACGAAGGATTAGCTCAGTAAGGTCAAGAGGGAATCCGTATGTATCGTAAAGTGTGAAGCCTTCTACACCTGAAATCTCTGTCTTTCCTGCAGCCTTAGTGTCTGCCATCACTTTGTCAAGTAGACGGATACCAGTTTCAAGAGTTCTCAAGAATGCGTCTTCCTCCTCCTTGATTACCTTTACAACCAACTCTTGCTGAGCTACCAACTCTGGATATGCCTCGCCCATGCTGTCGATCAGAGCAGGAATTAGTTTGTGCATGAAAGACTGACGCTGTCCAAGGAATGTGTATCCGTAGCGAACGGCACGACGCAAGATACGGCGGATAACGTAACCTGCTTTTGCATTAGATGGCAACTGACCGTCAGTGATTGAGAATGCGATTGTACGGATATGGTCTGCAATCACACGCATCGCGATGTCAGTCTCCTTCTTCTTTCCGTATTCACAAGAACAGATCTTTCCGATCTCTTTAAGAAGTGGCTGGAACACATCAGTGTCATAGTTTGACTGCTTTCCCTGAAGTGCCATGCATAGACGCTCAAATCCCATACCAGTGTCGATGGCCTTTGCTGGTAGTGGCTCAAGAGAACCGTCAGCCTTACGGTTGAACTGCATGAACACAAGGTTCCAGATTTCAATTACCTGAGGGTGGTCGTGGTTTACAAGGTCGCGACCAGAAATCTTGGCACGCTCATCGTCAGAACGAAGGTCGATATGGATTTCCGAGCATGGGCCACAAGGACCTGTATCACCCATTTCCCAGAAATTGTCATGCTTGTTACCGTTGATGATTCTGTCAGTAGGAAGCACTTTTGCCCAGTAGCCAGCAGCCTCGTCGTCACGGTCAAGACCATCCTCTTTGCTACCCTCGAACACAGTGGCGTAAAGACGGTTTGGATCAAGCTTCAACACGTCAACAAGATACTCCCAAGCCCAAGCGATAGCCTCTTTCTTGAAGTAGTCGCCGAACGACCAGTTTCCAAGCATCTCGAACATAGTGTGGTGGTAAGTGTCATGTCCTACCTCCTCAAGATCGTTGTGCTTACCTGAAACACGAAGACATTTCTGAGAGTCCGCGACGCGAGGGTATTTTCTTGGAGTGTTACCAAGGAAAATGTCCTTGAACTGGTTCATACCTGCATTGGTGAACATAAGTGTCGGGTCGTTCTTAACAACCATCGGAGCCGAAGGCACGATAGTGTGACCCTTGCTAGCGAAGAAGTCGGTGAACGACTTACGAATCTCTTTAGCTGTTTTCATGTTTTTATTTTGAATATATATTTTACATTTTTACGGGGTGCAAAAATAATGCTTTTTTATTATATATATGGTATAAGACGCGAGATTTTGAGAAAAAGGGGTGATTTTGGTGGAATAATTGCGTTTTGAATCTCATTTTTGTTGCGTTTCCTGTTATGATTATCGGTTAAGATATGGGTTTTTGCTTTGACTTTTGGTAAATTTAAGACGACGCGAATGGTGATTATGAGACGTGAGATTAAAATATTCGTAAAAAAGACGAAAAATATTTTATTGGTTAATGAATTTTTTATATTTTTGCACCCGAATTATTATCCATACGTTAAAAAGGCGAAGATGTTTGCCCGAACATTGAGCCAAATTGAAGATTAATTAAAAAAGTTTTTAAAGTGGATACTTTAAGTTTTAAAACCATTTCTGCCAACAAGAACACTGTAAAGAAGGAGTGGGTCGTTGTTGACGCTACAGATCAGGCGCTTGGTCGTTTGGGATCTAAGGTGGCTAAGTTGCTTAGAGGTAAGTACAAGCCAAGTTTCACTCCACACGTAGATTGTGGAGACAACGTAATCATTGTCAATGCTGACAAGGTTAAGTTGACAGGTCTAAAGATGACAGATCGTGTTTATTTGAGTTACACTGGTTATCCAGGTGGACAGAGAGAGACAACTCCTGCAGTTCTTTTGCAGAAGGATCCAAAGAAGTTGTATCGTAAGGTATTGAAGGGAATGTTGCCAAAGAATCGTCTAGGTGATGCTCTTCTAAACAATCTTTACATTTTCGCTGGTCCAGATCATGATAAGCAGGCTCAGCAGCCAAAAGTAATTGATTTAAACTCACTTAAGTAAGATTATGGAAGTTATTAACGCAATCGGTAGAAGAAAAGCAGCTGTTGCTAGAGTATATTTGTCAGCAGGTACAGGTGCAGTTACTATTAACAAGAAAGAGCTTGCAGCATACTTCCCATCAGGCTTGCTTCAGTATGTAGTTTTGCAGCCATTGAACGAGCTAGGAGTTCAGGGTAAGTTTGATATCAAGGCTAACCTTGACGGTGGTGGTATCAAGGGTCAGGCAGAGGCTTTGCGTTTGGCAATTGCTAGAGCATTGGTTAAGCTTGATGCTGAGAACAAGTCAGCTCTTAAGTCTAATGGATTCTTGACTCGTGACGCTCGTGAGGTTGAGCGTAAGAAGCCAGGTCAGCCAAAGGCGAGACGCAAGTTCCAGTTCAGCAAACGTTAGTACTTGGCGTTGCAGCTTAATTGCAGCATAAGTATACGTTTAGTATCTAAATGGGGTAGACCTTTTATAGCTACTATCTCATTGATTTAATTAAAAGAAGGTAAACGATTAAAAATCAAAAAAATGTCAAGAACTAATTTTGATGCATTACTTGAGGCAGGTTGCCACTTTGGTCACCTCAAGAAAAAATGGAATCCAGCTATGGCTCCTTACATTTTCATGGAGCGTAACGGTATTCATATTATTGATCTTCACAAAACTGTAGCAAAGGTTGATGAGGCTGCTGCAGCTTTGAAACAGATAGTAAAGTCGGGCAAGAAAGTCCTTTTCGTAGCTACTAAGAAGCAGGCTAAGCAGATCGTAGCTGACAAGGCAACAGAGGTTGGTATGCCATATATCACTGAGCGTTGGGCTGGTGGTATGTTGACAAACTTCCCTACAATCCGTAAGGCTGTTAAGAAGATGGCTCAGATCGATAAGAACATCTCTGACGGTACATTCGATAACTTGTCAAAGCGTGAGAAGCTTCAGATTTCTCGCCAGAGAAACAAGTTGGAGAAGAACCTAGGTTCTATCGCTGACCTAAGCCGCCTTCCTTCTGCTCTTTTCGTAATCGACGTTATGAAGGAGCACATCGCTATCAAGGAGGCTAAGCGTCTAGGTATTCCAGTTTTCGGTATCGTTGATACTAACTCTAACCCTAATTCTGTGGATTTCGTAATCCCAGCTAACGATGATGCAACTAAGTCTATCGAGGTTATCCTTGATGCTGTAAACGGTGCTATCCGTGAGGGTCTAGAGGAGCGTAAGGCTGAGAAGACTGAAAATGAGTCGGCTGAGGCTGCAGAGCCAAAGAAGGAGCGTAGAACTCGTTCTGCAAAGAAGAGCAAGCCAGAGGCTGCAACAGAGGAGTAATCCAAAGTTTTAGATTATAAAGAATGAACCTCGAAACGGCTCTTCATTTTTGAGGCTGATTCGAGGTTCTTTTTATTTTACAACATTTATAAAAGTTAAGAAAGTTATGGCAGTTTCAATGTCAGATATTAAGAAGCTTCGTGATCTTACAAACGCTGGTATGATGGATTGTAAGAATGCACTTACAGAGGCTAATGGTGATATGGAGCAGGCAATCGCTCTTATCCGTAAGCGTGGTCAGGCAATCGCAGCTAAGAGAAGCGATCGTGAGGCTTCAGAAGGTTGTGTACTTGCAGGTGTTAACGGCGATTTCGCTTGTATCGTCGCTATTAAGTGTGAGACTGACTTCGTTGCTAAGAATGCAGATTTCGTCGCTCTTACAAAGAATATTCTTGATTTCGCTCTTGCAAACAAGGTTGCAGATAAGGATGCCCTTCTAGCTGCTGCAATTGATGGTCGTTCGGTTGCTGATTTGATCGCTGAGCGTTCAGGTGTAACAGGTGAGAAGATGGAAATGGGTGCTTACGAGGTTGTTAAGGGTGCTTCTACAGTTAGCTATGTTCACCCAGGTAACAAGCTTGCAACAGTAATCGCATTTAATGAGGCAAACGCTGATGTAGAGGCTGCACGTGGTGTGGCTATGCACGTTGCTGCTATGGCTCCAGCTGCTCTTGATGAGGCTTCTATTCCTCAGGCTACTAAGGACAGCGAGCGTGCTATCGCTATCGAGAAGACTAAGAAGGAAGAGGTTGACCGTGCTATCGAGGTTGCTATCAAGAAGGCTGGTATCAATCCAGCTCACGTTGACAGTGAGGATCATATCAACTCTAACGTTACTAAGGGTTGGTTGACTGAGGAGCAGGCTGCTCAGGCTCGCGAGATCATCGCTAAGGTTGGTGCTGAGGCTGCTGCTAACATCAACATGGTTAAGGTTGAGAAGATCGTTGACGGTCGTATGTCTAAGTTCTTCAAGGAGTGCACTCTTCTTGATCAGAAGTACGAAGGTGGTGGCGACGAGGCAGGTAAGATCTCTGTTAAGGAGTTCATCGCTAAGAAGGGTATCTCTGTAGTTGCATTCAAGAGATTCACTTTGAACGAGGAGTAATCAATAGATTCTCAATATATAAAAATCCGGACACGTAAGTGTTCGGATTTTTTTGTTTTTTGATGTTTCTGTAAACTGGATTTGTGACATAGCATACGGTTAGCATGTATTTAGTATGCTTTATTTACAACGTGCATATAAATGATTTAGTGTTATGGCTTGGTTATTATTCTTTCTCTGTCTTTGCCATCTGCGTAGAGAAACAATAAAATAGCATAGCCGACTATATCGTCTTTTAGGTCGTATTTATTATCAATTGTGCATTTTTGTTCTAATATATGTTTGCATTTCACATTTCCATTTTCAATAAAGGATAATACATTTAATGTTTTGTCGACCTTTTCTAGATATTCTTTATCTTCTTCAAAATTGCATTTGATGGATGTGTTCAGTTTGAATACTTCTTTTGAAAAAGTGCATGGCAGGTTGCTGTCGGTTTCATCGAGTTTTTCAAATATTAATGTGTCGTTTACGGTCCTTCCTTGGAACATTTCAAGTCCTAACAATTTTCCTTCGTCGTAAATATTCTTATTGGTAATTATTAGATGACGACTGTCGGCAGAAAATACAATTATAGAATCGTATTGGAAACTTAATTCGGCAACTATCTGCTCAACATCTTTTTTATACGGTCGTAGTATCCGCTAGTCTGTCCTGTGGCAAAGGCACATAGCGTGATGAAACTACATACTATAATTAGAATTGATTTTTTCATGTTCGTTGGTTGTATGTCTTGACACGTGTCCGTTGTTTATATGTTAGATGAGACGCACGTCCGTGCGTCTCTACGAGATTACCGCTCTGATCTCTAACCTTTAACCTCTAACCATCAACCTCTAATAACCTATACATTACCTCTTCTCAAACACAATTGGCTTTGATGCTTTTGATTCGTGTCTGAATTTGTTGATAGATGTGATCACGAATTTATAGTTGCCGTTTGGCAGACGGAATTCTTGGAGATCAACTTCTGATGCTTGTGTGAATGCGATGATTCTCTCCACTTTGTTCAAATCTACTTCTTCAAACTCTCCAAAACAGTAGATGGCGTAGTATCTTGTGTCGAATCCTCCTTTCTTGACTACTGGTTTCCATCGCATCATATCACCCTCTATCTTTATTCCTTTAGGGGCTGCAGACGGTGCACTTTCTATATTCGGATCGACTGGCACGAGTGCTGGATATCTGAACAGGTCTTTCTGCAAATCTGTTCTCAATCCACGGTAGTCATCACGCAGATACTTTGCACTGTAGAAGATATATCCGTTGATTTTGTTGTTGTTGTAGCTTGTATTAAGTTGACGGATCACTTCGTTGCCTTCTTTCCATGCCTTGTCTTTCTTCACAGCTAATCCGCTTGCATAAAGTCCGACGAACATGTTTCTGCCGTACGACCAGTCTCCCCACCATTTGCTCAACACTCCGTAGTCGAGTCCATCACGTCCAAGTTCCCAATATAGCTGTGGCGCGGCGTAATCGATCCAACCTTTTTCCAACCACAATAGCACGTCTGCGCATAGTTCATCATAATTGGTGCATGACGCACCTGCTTTTGTGGCTCTCCAGTCGTCTTTCTCATTGCGGTATACTCCGAACGGACTGACTCCAAACCATACCCAAGGCTTTGCTCTCTGGATTGCTTCATGTATCATTTTCACAACAAGGTTGACATTATCGCGTCGCCATGCCTGACGGTCATATTGATCACGGTGATGATTCTTGAACGTCTCAAAATCAGGGAATTCTTCACCAGCCACTTTGTATGGATAGAAATAGTCGTCCATGTGAATTCCGTCGACATCATAACGGAGAACAATATCCATCACGATGCTTGTCAGATAGTCACGCACCTCTTCGAGTCCAGGATTGAAATATACTTTTCCTCCGTATGTCAGAAAAAGTTCAGGGCGACGGAAATAAAGATGATTCTTGCTCAATTTGTCCACTCCTTCGCCATTGGTCACACGGTATGGGTTGATCCACGCATGAACTTCCATGCATCTTTTGTGGCATTCCTCAATTGCGAAAGCTAATGGGTCGTAGCTCACTTCTGTACCTTGTTTGCCAGAGAGATATGCGCTCCATGGCTCCATTTCAGATCGGTAGAGAGCGTCGGCGCACGGACGCACTTGGAGGAATATTGTATTGATGTTGCAGCGGTGAAGAGAATCAAGCATTGCAATCATCTCGTCTTTCTGCTTTTCATAATTGCCTTTTGTAGATGGCCAGTCGATATTGGCGACAGTCGCGATCCACGCTCCTCGTAGTTCATGTTTTTTTGCCGCATGAAGGGGCATCATAATAATGGAAAGAAGGAACGCAATTGCGCTCAAATAAGTTCTCATGTTTCGTAAATCATATAAGTTCTTTGCAAAAATACTAATAACAAACCAATAAATGGCATTGTGGTCATTCATTTATTATTGCAAATCTTGTGGAGACATTGATTTTTGGATTATATAGGCTGATGAAATCAAATGTCGATATGAAATTCAAAAAAATAAGAGTATTTTTGTATTCGATAATAAAATTAAAAGGTAATGAAAAGAATCTTGTTGCTTTGCATATCGTGCTTTTCAGTTCTGTTGGCGTTTGCTCAGGTGACGCTTGGAATCGATGTGCTCAAACAGCGTGATTTTGATATATTGAAGGGCAAGAGGGTAGGTCTGCTCACAAATGCCACAGGTGTGGATTCCAATTTGCAAAGTACGATTGATGTCCTTAATTCAGCGGACGGCGTCAATCTCGTCTGCCTTTTCGCTCCCGAACATGGTGTGCGAGGCAATGTCTATGCGGGAGGAACTGTGAATGGATCAGTAGATACGAAGACGGGATTGAAAGTCCATAGCCTTTATGGCAAGACAAAGAAGCCTACTGTCGAGATGTTGAAGGATGTCGACGTGGTTGTCTACGATATTCAGGATGTCGGTTGCCGCTCTTACACTTTTATCAGCTCTCTAGGACTGTTGATGGAGGCTGCCGGAGAAAATGGTAAGGAGGTTGTTGTGCTCGACCGCCCTAATCCGCTTGGTGGAAACAAGGTGGAGGGACCACTTGTGAGTGAGGGGTATTTCAGTTTCATCAGCAAATATCCTATCCCGTACGTCTATGGATTGACGGCTGGTGAACTTGCCAATTTACTTAACGAAGAGGGCCTTACAAAAAAGAAATGCAATCTTACGGTGGTGCCGATGGAGGGCTGGAAGCGAGATATGGATTATTCACAGACGGGATTGCGTTGGGTGATGACTTCTCCGCAGATCCCTTATTGGCAATGTGCAGCTTATTATCCGATGAGCGGAATCGTTGGTGAACTTGGTGTTCTTCAGATTGGAGTGGGGTATACTATCCCATTCGACGCTTTTGCTGCCGACTGGGTGAATGCCGATTCACTGGCAATGGAGTTGAATAACATGAAGTTGGAAGGCATCTCTTTCCGTCCTATAGTATATAAACCTCAGTTCTCCGCTCTTTCTGGAAAGATAGTGCAGGGAGTGCAGGTCTATGTGGATGATTTGCAGAAAGCCAGACTGACAGAAGTCCAGTTTAGAGTTTTGGAGGCATTGCATAATCTTTATCCTTCGATAGATATATTTGGAATGTGCTCGGATAAGACAAAAAAGAGTTTTGACAATGTCTGTGGCACAAACAAAATTCGTTTGAAAATGTCGGAGAGATATCGTTTTGACGATGTGAAGGATATATGGAGAGATTCAGAATCGTCGTGGCGACGAAAGTCAAAAAAGTATCATCTCTATGAATAGTTTCTTTAAGGCTTTCAAATTTGTTTTGACTACGCATCTCGCAGCACTATTGGTATTATCTGTGTTGCGACTTGCGCAATATTTATATCTCAATGATTTTGTTGACGCTACAGTCTCCAATCCTGTTTGGCCGGCTTTTGTGCGTGGACTATGGCTTGACAATGTGGCAGTGTGTTATGTGATGATTCTGCCATATGTGTTATTGCTGTTTGTCAGTTCGATAATTCCTTTTTTCAATAAGTATGTTTGGCGGACTGTCGTTTCGGTTGTGATAGCAGCCTTGTCTGTTGTGATTGCACTTCAAACTGCTAATCTTCAGTATTTCAAATATTTCTCTAACGTTATCAATGCTTCTATTTTTGAGTGGAAGGAGGAGGCCGGTACAGCGGTGACGATGATTCTTGAGGAACCGTCATACTGGGTGCTGATCATATGTGGATTATCTCTCATCGGTTTATTTGCTGTTTTCATTTGGAAAAAGTCGGAAAAGACTCTCTCTGGGTTGTTGTCTGACAATTCATCGGTCACTTCCGTCGACAGAATGAAGATGCTTGCTGTTTCTGTTGTGGTTATAGGATTATGTCTGTTTGGAATCCGTGGAAGAATGGGATATAATCCGATAAAAGTGTCGGCGGCATATTATTGCGATGACTATTTTTTGAACCGACTTGGGGTGAATGCGGCATTCAATCTGCTCAACACTTATATCGACAACAACCGTCGTGAAAACCGAGGTTTGGAACTGATGGATGGAGCGACTGCTTTGCGTGAACTCCGTTCTGCAATGCAGATGGGTTCTTCGGATATTTTTGTGGCAGACACGCTTTCGTTGCAACGTCATTGTAAACGAGACTCATCCGCTGTTTTTGTGGACGGAGAAAAACCGAATGTTGTGATTGTGCTGATGGAGAGTATGAGTGCCAAACTGATGCAAAGTTTCGGTTGTGATGTTACAATGACTCCGTTTTTGGACAGTTTGTGGAATGAGAGTTTGTCGTTTGAGAATTTCTACAGTGTCGGTAATCATACTAACCAAGGTATCTATTCCACATTGTATGGATTCCCTACAGTGTTGTCGAGGAATGCCATGAAAGGCACGGATATCCCGACGTATTATGGAATGCCCAACGTCTTGGCAGAACAAGGATACCATACGGCTTTCTATATGACGCATGAAAGCCAATACGACAACATGAATGCTTTTTTGCGTACCAATGGATTCAAACATATTAGATCTCAGGAGGATTATCCGAGAGATTCGATAGTCAATAGTTTTGGTGTCAGTGATGGCTTTTTGGTCAATTATGCGTTGAATGAGATGCAGACGATGCAACAGCCATTCTTCAGTGTGTTGCTGACGATCTCTAATCATCCGCCATACGTAGTGCCAGACTGGCTGGATGCGCATGGTTGGGATGCAGAGTACGCGATTGTATTGTATGCGGATTATTGTTTAAAGCAGTTTTTTGAGGGGATGAAGAAACGTGGACTTTATGACAATACCGTATTCGTTTTCGTCGCCGATCATGGAAAGATTGTGGGACGACCAGAATGTGAGGTCGCGGAGAGTTTCAATCATATACCGTTGATGATTCATTCTCCACGTCTAGGAAAAAAGAAATTGACAATGCCATGCTGCCAATCTGATATCCCTGCGATATTATTATCGTTGCTTGGCGTGGAGTATGACAATCTTGGTTTTGGAAACAATGTCTTGGATAAAGCACCGTCTACAGTATCATATTCTACAGATGACATGCTTTGCTCGAGAGATTCTTCATATTTATATTTGGTGGATCCACGATCTGGAATCTCCAAAGCTTATGATATTCGTGATAAGTATAAAGAAGTGTCGAAGGATTCTTGCCAATATTTGGATAGCTTGTTACGTCGACGTTTTGCGGCATACGAATATCTGGTTTTACAAAAGAAAACGACTTTATTAAAGTGATTTTATGAGAAAGGGAGTTTTGAAAATAGTCGTTCCTTGCTATAATGAGGAGGAAGTTTTGCAAGAGACAAACAAACGATTGCTTGAGGTGATTACGACGATGGAGCAGTCTGGCAAGATTGTTTCGGGAGGGGTTGTTTATGTTGACGACGGTAGCCGAGACAAGACATGGGAGATAATAGACGAGTTGTCGAAGTCGGATTCTCATGTGGCAGGAATCAAGCTTGCACACAATGCCGGGCATCAGAACGCTTTGTTTGCAGGTCTGACTCTCGTATCAGAATGTTGTGATATGGCGGTGAGCATCGATGCCGATTTGCAGGACGACACGAATGCCATTTTTGAGATGGTGGATAAATATAACGAAGGAGTGGAGGTTGTGTATGGCGTTAGACGTGAGCGTACTACAGACACATGGTTTAAGCGAAACACGGCATTGGCTTTCTATAGGATGATGTCGGTGATGGGAACAGATGTCAAGTATAACCATGCTGATTTTCGATTGATGGGAAGTGCTGCATTGAAGGCTTTGGTGGCTATGCCAGAGCGAAATCTGTTCCTTCGTGGAATGGTCCGCACTCTTGGTTTTAAGGAAGCTGATGTCTTCTACGACCGCAGCGAGAGATTTGCAGGTGAGAGCAAATATCCGTTGACGAAGATGTTGAATTTTGCAGTCGACGGAATCACGTCATTCAGTGTCAAGCCACTACGTCTTATCTTCTCTTTTGGAATCTTCTTCATTTTGATTGCTATTGTGGCGATCGGATATGGATTGTACTCTCATTTCGTGGGATATACAATTCCTGGCTGGACATCGTTGCTAGTCAGTCTTTGGTTGATAGGAGGCTCAATCCTGTTGGCGATAGGAGTAGTGGGAGAGTATGTAGGAAAAATCTATAAAGAGGTTAAGAGAAGGCCATTGTATGTCATAGAGAGGACGGAAAACCTGAAGTGAATGCTAAAAGTGGAATACAAAATGAAAAATCATGAAATCTAATATTCCAAGCATTGTCTTTCTTTTTTTCTTTATGATATCACTTGTATCATGTAATGAATCAAAGATAGGAGATAATGTTAAGGTTATCGAAGATTTTTTGCCTCACAATGATTCCATAGTCACAATTACAACGATGGTAGACTCACCGTCATCAAATGAGACTGTTTTTGAAAAGGACATTAAAGAGGAAAATCCTTATGAAGGATTTTATGATTATAAATTGATGAAGGACGAAATAGAAAAGATTGCTGGAAATATGAATGTCCCGATCACTAGCGATTCCACATGCTCTTTTAAGAATAAGGATGGATATTTATTTAACGTCAGGGTAAGTTCGTATGAAGGAGAAGATTTTAAGAATCATATATTGAATGTGGTAGTCTTTCCACCGAAAGCGATGCTAGTTGGAAATGTAGATGTCCCAGCAATCTTTGATGTTGTGAGCTCAGAAATTTCGAATTTTCATGATTACATACTTATACATCAAGTTGATACTTTATGCCGATTTATGAAAGAGCGAATGGTCAGACCTTGGGAATTGTTGAAAAAAGGTGACATAAAAGAGAATCCCTATTTAGATTCATGCCTTGTTCTTTCCCGAGGCGAGAATAGATTAGGAATGGCGTTAGAAGGATGTGATTTTGATTTCCCTAATCAAACATTGTCTTTTGATTATGAAGTAGGTGATAGATTTGAGTTTGAATATTTTCTTGCTCTACCTTGAATGACAATAAAAAAGCAAAGACGAGGCATGACCCCGTCTTTGCTTTTTTTTCTTATTGGCGTTTCTATTATAATGTTCTTGGAGAGCCTCCTTTTTTCCAATGGCTCTCAATATCCTCCAACTTTTTACCTTTTGTCTCAGGAAGGAAGAAATATCCCCATACGATTCCGATGATGGCGATTATTGCGAACATACAGAACACTCCTGCTGTTCCGTATGCGGCATCCCCTCCGAAGAAATTTGTGAATTTATTTATCGACTTATAGAATGTCCAGACGATAAGTGAGTTGAATCCCCAGTTTGCCAATGAACCTATTGAACTGCCGACTCCACGTACCTTGACTGGGAAAACTTCTGTGATGATCAACCAACCTAATGGTCCCATACTGACAGCAAAGAACACAATGTACAGCAGCATGCTTGCGACTACCAAGTAGCGTCCGTTTGAACCGTCGTCTGACAAACTTATGAATCCGTATGAAATCATCAACAATGTCACCACCATTCCTGTCATGCCTAAGAAGAATAGTTTTCTGCGGCCGATCTTGTCGATAAGAAACAGACTGGCAATTGTAAATATCACATTCACAACTCCGACGCTGACTTGTGCCATAAGAGCCGCCTCTCCACTCTCAAATCCTGCTTTTTGGAATATGCTTGGTCCATAGTAGATGACGGTGTTGATACCTACCGCTTGTTGGAAAAACATGATCAGTACTGCCAGCATCAAAGGATAAAACATCCATTTTTGTTTGAATGTCTCTGCAATAGTCATCTCTTCTTTTGTCTGCTCGATGTCTGATTTCATTTTGCTGATCTCTTCCTCAATGACCGAGTGGTCTTCTATCTTTTCCATGATCTGCAGAGCCTCTTTTTCTTGTCCTTTGCTTAGCAACCAGCGTGGACTTTCTGGCAAGAAGAACATTCCTACAAGAAGGATGATGGCAGGAATCACTCCCACGTAGAACATGTTTCTCCAGCAACTTGCGTTTGTGTCGTCTGCTATGGCACTGTCGCTAAGGAATGCTCCCAGCAAACCGACTGTGATCAGAAGCTGAAACATTGACACTAATGTGCCTCGAATACTGGCCGGAGATATTTCAGCCAGGTAGAGTGGTGTGGAGAAGGATGCGACACCTATACCTACACCTAAGAATATGCGAGCAGCCATCAGTCCGCTCACACCGTTCGCGCTACCGCATCCTATCGCTCCCAAAAGGAAGATGACTGCGGCTACCAAAATGATTCGTTTTCTTCCGAATTTGTCACTTAGATATCCACTGACTAATGCTCCTATCATAGCACCTATTAATGCAAATGTCGTGATGTCTTCAATATCGCTGTCGCTGATATTCAGATCACTTTGCATATATGGGATAGCTCCGCTTATGACTCCGGTGTCAAAACCGAATAGTAGACCTCCCGTCGCGGCAATGGAGGCCATAAACCATACAAATTTTTTATTATACATATTCTATCAAGTTTTATCCAATTATCATTTTTTTTGCTGTTTCCATCGCTCCCACAACTTTGTCGCACCATGCGTCAAATTCTGGATCAAGACGTTGCAGACTTGGGGTCGCTAACACATTTGCGATGGTCTTGCGTACTCCTTGGTCGAATCGTGTGGTAGCGCAATAGCTCGGTACAGCTCTTTTTAGTTTGGTACAATCAAACACGACGGAATTGGCTTTGTCTCCTATCAGTGAACCAGTGAAGTCGTAATCACTTACAGATGCCAGGAATGACGATGCCACATAGCATGGCTTGAATTCCACTCCCAATGCGTCTGCTATGCTCTGATATACTTGGTTCCATGTCAACACTTCGTCTGATGTGATCTGGAATGATTCCCCGATCGCATGGATATTGCCCATCAGACCGATGAATCCTTTTGCAAAATCGGAGTTGTGTGTCATTGCCCAAAGTGATGTGCCATCACCGTGTACTATCACTTGTTTACCTTCAAGCATTCGTTTGATGACCTGATAACTACCGTTCTTTCCGTGTACTCCAAGAGGAATACTGCGTTCGTCATAAGTGTGGCTTGGACGAACTATTGTGATCGGAAAACCGTTGGAGCGATATTCCTGCATCAGTCTCTCTTCTATCTCTATCTTTTCTCGTGAATACTGCCAATATGGGTTGGCAAGGGGAGTCGCCTCATTAACAATGTGAGACGACAAAGGTTTCTGGTATGCTGAGGCTGAACTGATAACCATGAACTGGCGTGTCCTGCCTTTGAATAGACGAATGTCTCGTTCAACTTGTTCTTTATGGAAACAGATGAAATCGCAGACAGTGTCGAATGTCATACCTTCAATAGCTTTCGCGACAGTGGCTTCATCATTCACGTCGGCTACATTTATAACCTTGACATTTGAAGGAAGCTCGGCCGAACGGCTGCCTCGGTTCAGTAGATACAGTTCCCAGTCTGGGTTTGTGGCAAGCGAACGTGTGATCGCCATGCTGATGGTGCCCGTGCCACCGATAAAAAGTGCTTTCATAATGGAGTGTTTTAAAATGATTTGTTCAAACTCAGAGAACTCTAATTTGTTTAAGTTTTATAGTCTAAAATATTATACGATTGAAATCATCTTATAGAGCAAATGATTTATAAATGCTCGTCCTGACGGAGTCGCAAAGAATTAGGGGGTTAGGGCGTTCCGCCCTTAACAATCCTCTTTTTTGTGTGACAGGTGGATGCAATGATTTCCGCCTTTTGCAATCTTTATAGTTTCAGATCCTCTTTTACGGTATCCATACCTACGATTTCTGCTGTAGTGAACAATGAAGTCATTGATACTCCAAGTATACCATGGAGGTTGAGACTCTGTCCTGTAAGCAACAGATTTTCGATAGGGGTGCGTGGAGTCAGCAACGTCTGCATGACATTGTTGTAATCTTTGCGGATTCCGTATGCTGAACCTTCTACAGTTGAAACGTAATCTTTATATGTAAGCGGTGTGCTTGTGTAGATTGTGTCTACAGCATTTTTCAATTGCGGCACATACTTCGAAACAAAGTCTACGCATTCTTCCGCTTTCTTATTTTTCATCGCATTGTATTCTTCTCCTCTCTGCATTACTTTTGTGCCATCCCATTGCTCGACTGCCGCCCATGACATAGGAATGATGATGTCTACGTTCTCAGCGTATTCATCACCGTTTTCAGGCACTTGGTAACTCATCAATGCTCCTTTGATCTGAGAATCGTCGCCATCGCATACATTCCAAACATCATCTGTGTCGTAGAAGTACTGGTTTCGATTCAAATATGGAAGGGTATTTTTTTTCAGCTTGATATTTGCGGTGAACATTCCCGTTGTGTTCTGCAGACGGGTGATTCTGTTGCGGTATATCTTGCGGATCTTTGAACTCTCTTTCACCAAATCCAAAGTTGCGGCAGGGTGTGCACTGGAAATAAATGTTTCACCCTGGATCTCTTCTCCGTTGGCAAGACGTGCGTAGGTGATCCTTCCGTCGACTTCTACCAACTCGTCGACTTTTGCGTTTTTCTTCACAATTCCACCCATCTTTTCGATGTCTGCGGCAAGAGAGTCCGCTATTTGTCCGCCTCCTCCTTTCAATCGGTAGGCACTGCGGATGAAACTGTCGTTGATCTGAGCGAATGTGTATAGTGGTAACGTCTCTTTCTTCAACTCAAGTTTTAAGCTTGTACCAGATACGACGTTTATCAGATCTTCATCTGTGAATGTCTCTTTCAAGAAATCGTAGGCCGACTGTCCGAATAGGGAAGCGGTGTAGAACGAATCAAGATCTTTGGGAGAGAACTGGTTGAAGATATTGTCGCCGACTTTAGAAAGAAAGTCAACGTATTTTTTCAGATTCTGACGTTGGTGAGGGAATTCTTCAGCCAACGCATCAACGAAATTATCGTAACCGTTTGCAAAACGATAGGATTTGCCTTTGTAGACAACCTCGTCGAAATAGTCGGAATCCATCTTCTGGAAAGGAAGATGTGTAAGGTTGAAATAATCGAATAGACGGTGCAGAGACTGACCGTTGTCGTAGGCTCCGATGTAGTGATAGCCAGTGTCGAATGTATGACCTTTGCGCTTGAACACCTGTAGTGATCCGCCAAGTGTGATGCCTTGTTCAAGCACACAGACACTCTTTCCGTGTTTTGCACAGATGTATCCGCATTCAAGGCCTCCCAAACCAGCTCCTATTATCACAACATCATATTTCATCGCCTCTTTCTGTTAAATCAATTAATTCTTTTCGTAACGGACAAACACATCATCTTCCGCTGTCTGGATGAATCCAAGATTGCTGACAGAAGACGCGAATGTATCCAACACACTCTTTCTGACATATATGATCTTAGCTTTGCTCGCTATCTCAAGCATATCAGCGTCTGTGTTTGGCAAAGAGCGGTTGATGATTACAATAGAGAATCTGTTGTCTGGTTTATCAAACTCAAACGAACCGTTTTCCACGTTTCTTGGCACTGTCGCCAAGTCGTCTATCTCAGTAGAGAATGTCATTCTTGGATTACGCAAATAGCAGAATGACGCGATTGTAAGCAGATCATCCTTGTCGTCGTCGAAAGAGAATACTTTCACAATGTCATTCTTAAGGATAAACCAATAAGACAAGTATGCGGCTCCACAACCGTAGTTTAGCACATTTTCTGCGGCAAACACGTCGCGTAGGAATAGTTTGTAGTGTGTGGTCGCTACAAGTTCGTCCTTCAATCCTTGCTCTACAGATATGCCTTTATATTCATAGTTGTTTCTTAGCTTCTGAGAGTCATTCATTCCGTTAGGACGGAAGAATGATTTTGGATGCATCAGGTTGTATAAAGTGACAGGTGCAAGACCTTTGCGAGTGCGTCGCTTGATAAACCAGTAGAACAAGAATGGCTGCAACGAGTATGCGATGATCACTGTTGCCGACATTCCTACCAGTGTAGAGAATCCAATGCTCTTCATTGCAGGATGTGTGGCGAACAATAGTGATGATATTCCGACTATAAGCACAAACGCTGAGAATAGGATCGCTGTCTTATGGTAGACAAGCAATTGCTTTTTAGTTCGGAAATTCGATAACAATCCATCCATGATGAAGATAGAGTAGTCCACTCCGATACCATAGATGAATGTGCTGATTACGATGTTGACCAGGTTGAACTTGATTTCCAGAATTCCCATGATGCCGAGCACGATATACCAGCTTAGCGACATCGGTATGAATCCGATCAATGCTAGCGTTGTGCTGCGGAATGAGATCAGAAGCACTAGGAATACGAAAATACTTGAGATGAACAATGCGACGTTGAAGTCGTTGTTCATGATCTCGACCAAAGCGTTTGTATAATAGAACGGATCGATGATGATGAATCGTCTGGCTCCTGAAACTTCAGTTTCTACGATTCTGTCAGTCACTTCGTTTTTGTCGTCTGGCTTCAACTGTACAGGTGTGAACAATATATATTTGCCATCAGTCTTCTCTATCATGTTTGATTTCAAACTGCTTGGGAATGCGTTTGATTCAAATAGGGAAGTCGGCTCATAGTGGGTATTCAACATTCCCCAGAATGGTTGGAAGAAATCCATTGAGAATCCATATTGAGGACACTCTGCAGCCATCATTTTATTTAGTTTCTCAGCGCGTCTGTCTTTTCCGTACCAGAAATCGTTCCATTTCTCTATTCTGCGTACCTGATCTTTTGTAGTGACGAACAATGACGCAGTATTTCCGTAGCTTGACACTTTCTTGTTGGTCTTTTGATTCTCCAACTCTGCGTATAGAGTCTTGTTGAATGTCAGAGCGGAATCAAGATCCTCATCTATTGTAGCATAGTAGACGGTGCGGTATTCTTTTGTTGAGTGATCGGCAAGAAGTTCCTGACTCTCCAAAACTCTTGGCTCGTTGTAGCCGATGTTCTTCAGGTCTGTGTCGAACTCCACCAAACTTTTTGTGAACAAACAGATGATGCTGACGACCAAGATAGATATGATCAACCACGTCTTCTTTTCAAATGGATATGAATTGATCTCCTCTAATTTCTTGAACGCTTTCTCATTCTTCTTGTTTCTGTTCACACTGAAGAAGTGTGGAAGGAAAACGAGTGAGAAGAATGTTGTTCCGACCAATGCCAATGATGCGAATTTACCGAAGTCACGAAGCAATGATGCCTCTGTGAACATAAGGCTCATGAAGGCTCCGATTGTTGTCAGACAGCCAAGGATGACAGGTGTCGTCTGGTCTTTTATCACCGTCTCCGGATCAGATACATACTTGTAGTGGACAAGCACGTGCAGACAGTAGCTTAATGCCACGCCAAGCACTACACCTCCGATTCCCAATGCAAGCAACGACATTGATCCCTGATACATGTGGAGTGTGGCAAGTGAGAAGAATGCACCGTAGACTACTGGAAGAAGAAGCATCGGCAATGTGTCCCAATTTTTGAAACAGAAGCAGATGACGATGCAGATGAAAATCATAGACACCGACAATGTGTATGCAAGATCCTTCTTTGTCTGACGTGAATTATATACGCTCTGCACAGGAGCTCCGTGATAGTAGATGTCGACGTCGGGGTGCAATTCTACGAAATCCTTGATGACATCCTCCATCTCAGTCACCAGTTTGGCTGATTTCTTGGAATCTGTCGACGCGAATCCAGGCGACATAAATGCGATGCAGAGAGCAGAGTCTGGAGTGAAGAAATGCTGGTTGATCATAGAGTAGCTGCCTCCAAGACCTTCCTTCATTTTGTCTACTTTGCCAAGCAAAACATCCTTCATTCCAAGAGGGTCTCTGGCAACAAGGTCAGATAGCCCCATCATCGGAGAGTAAACCAATGCCGCGTTACGCTCCATTGATGCTTTTACAGCCTCTGGAGTAAGCAGTGAGTCTATTGCTTTGTAATCTTCGTCTTCAAGATATATAGGCAAACTTTTAGACAGGTATTCCATCGCACCCATCATCACGTTGTTGTCTATCTTGTAAAGAATGTCGGCAATATACTTGTTCGCACTGTCACGCACGATCAATGAGTCCATGTATTCGTCGCAACGGGCCGCTAACGTCTCATGGTCTATTGAATCAGAATTTGGTTTGAACACCAAATATATTTTATCCTTCACCTTCAAGTTGGAGAACACTACGTTTTCTCCGTGCTCATTCTTTGGTTGTGGAAGAAGACGAGTGATGTCCTCTTCGTAAGTCATTTTTGTTCCTTCATAAAAGAAGAATGCAAAACTAACAAAGAGCAAAACATACATTAACAGTCTGTTTCGCTCTAAAAAACGATATATCGCTAGTGCTATACTTGCCATCTTTATTTTTTCTTTCTCTTATTGCACTTTTTTAAAGTCTCCTTTTAGTGTTAGGAATGTGGTGTCTCCACTTTCAATTGTGCATTTAGCCTTGAATGATTCGCCTTCGTCAGAAAGGGAGAATACAATGTCAAGATTCGGATTTTCGTTTGGAGTGATCAATGAAGAAAACTTCACTTGTTTGAGCTCTGAAATGAGTAACTTCACACCAGTGGCTTCTTGAATACACTCGCGTATCATTTGTGTGCTGCAAACGCCAGGACAGACTGGCATTCCAGGGAAGTGTCCTTTGTATACCTCGTGGTCTGGATTAAGTTTCACAGAATAGCGGAACCCATCGTCTGTAGCAACCTTGTTTGTGATTTCAAAATAACTGTTAAGCAACATTGCAATTTATTTTTTTACACCAAAACCATATTTGTCTTTCCAGTCTTGGAAAAATTTTGGTGTTGATATTTCCAACTCACTGCCTGTCATCCACAATTGTGTTGTGCGGGCAGTAAGTATTAGTTTATGTGTGTCTTCCTTCGGTGAAAAAGCTTCTTCATCCGAAAGATCCCTGTTTTCGAGTTTATACAATAAGTAGTCGAACACAAGTTTGGCGCCTCTTGATGGCACATATCTTGTCTCCAACACCAATATGTCGTCCACTGTGGCTGGCGATTTGTATTGAATGCTCACGTCGACTATAGGAGCCGTCAGTCCAGCTTTGAACATGTCGTTATATCCGAGACCATAGCGTCTGCCGAACGCTTCTCTTCCGTCTTCCAGATATGCCACATAACTGCCGTGCCAAACGACGCGAATTGAATCCACTTCAGAGAAGCGGACCTTGATTTTGATGAAGTCTTTCAGATCGTTGACTTTCAAATCCGTCGTTGCCATGGCAATCTTGTAGACAATTGTTTTACTCTTTGATGAATATCTTCATAGTGCAGCTTGCTGCGACATTACCGTCTACTCTGGCTTCCGCTGTAAGCAGGGTGATGTTCATGACCACACTCTGGATCTTTATTTCTGTAAGGATTCTGTCTCCAGCCTTAGGCAGAAAATTCATCTTGAAATTCTTTACTTCTCCAATGAATCCTATTGGAGTCTCTTTTCCTTCTGCGATGGCGTTATAACCAGCAAAAGCCGAGGCTGATTGAGCGATGTGCTCAATCAAACCCGGCTCAATAAAGTGTCCTTCGCGACAGAAAAAGTTATCTTCGGCAACAGTCAGACCTGTATGCCCTTCTTCCGGAGTAGCATCATAGAACGTGTCGACCATCATGATCGGCATACGCTGTGGTATGAGCTTTTTGATACTTTCTCCTTCGTACAAAGGTTGTTTCATCTTTAGTAATTTTGCTTATGCCTGGTGCTCAGCGATGTAATCATAAAGACTCTGGAAAGTAAGGATTGTACCTACCTCCGCACTTGGAATCTTAACACCAAACTCGTTCTCTACCAAACCTACTAGGTCTACAATTGCAAGTGAATCAAGCTCAAGTGTAGATTTGATGTTAGCATCTGGAGTGATGTTTTCGATATCCACTTCAAACTCCTCAGACAACACTGTGTTAATCTTTTCGATTAGTTCTTGATTTGCCATTTTCTTATTGTTTAATTGTTTAGTTTTTCCTTTTGTTTATTCTTTGTAGTCAGTTACGACAAGTGTTGAGTTTGTACCGCCGAAACCGAATGAGTTAGAGATGAATGTGTCGAAGCCAGTGTCGATTCTGCTTGCTGGGATGTTTAGTCTGCAAGTGTCCTCGTCTGGATTCTCAAAATTCAAATTCTCTGCGATAAAGCCGTTCTTCATCATAATCATAGAGTAGATGATTTCAGAAGCTCCCGCCATCCACATCTCATGTCCTGTGAATCCCTTTGTCGACGCTACGTATGGCTTGTACTCTCCAAGCACGTTTGCGATAGCTGTTGCCTCACGAGCATCTCCGATATGTGTACTTGTCGCATGAGCATTCAGGTAAGCCACTTTCTTAAGGTCCACCTTGCTCTCTCTGATTGCCATCTCCAACGATTTTGATGGTCCCTCAACATTTGGAGAAGAGATGTGGTCGCCGTTAGAAGAGAATCCCCATCCTAGGATTTCACCAAGAATTGTAGCACCTCTACGCTTAGCACTCTCAAGTGATTCGATAATCACTGTCGCTGCTCCACCGCCTGGCACCAATCCGTCACGGTCTCTGTCGAACGGACGAGATGCTTTAGTTGGCTCAGACTCACGTGTCGAGAAAGCACTGATACCATCGAAGCTTCCTACTGCGTAAGGATTGATTTCCTGTGCTCCACCGCAAACAACGATGTCCTGTAGGCCGTTCTTGATCAATAGGGCTCCAAGTCCAATTGAGTGTGATGAGCTGGCACATGCAGCTGATATAGTAAGGTTGATTCCTTTTAGCTTGAAAATACAACCAAGATTCATAGTTACAGTAGAGTTCATCGACTGGAAGATCGCACCACTACCACATAGGGTTGTGTCTTTCTTTGCTTTGATCTTCTCAACAGACTCTACAACTGGAACAGCAGAACTGTCGTTGCCATAGATAAGACCGACGTCGTTCTTGTCGAGAAAATCTTGGTCAAGACCTGCCTGACGCAATGCGTCTACTGTAGCGCAGTATGCATATTTCGCCTGCTCTGGCATGAACTGACGCTGCTGGCGAGAAAGTTCCTTCTTCAAATCAGGAATCTCAAGCTTTGATGTCAAAGCTGAACGAAATCCCATGTCTTTTCTCTCCTGGTCAAAAATGATACCACTCTTGCCAGTGTATAGAGAATCACGAACCTCATCAAGGGTCTTACCCAAACATGAGTATATTCCCATTCCCGTAATGACAACCCTTCTATCCATAATCTTTAAGCTTTATCTTTTTCTGTATTGTCCCAATATTCGTATGTTACAACATACAATACCTAAAACAACGCAAAACTATCATTTTTTTTTATGTTTGCGAACAACCGTTCGTCAAAAATTTATTTTTTTTACTTTTTTAGCAACTTATATAACTCTAAGTGTGACTTTTTGAACAATTCCAACTCATGTTTGATTGTCGTTTCGTCTGCTTTCGTTTCTCCGAAATTACCTTTCACACTTTCAAATGTGTATGCAATCGTGTCCACATCAATGTCGGATCTGATTTCTCCGTTCTCAATGCTTTTCTGTATCGCCGCTACCCAGACAGAATGGATCTTTTTCTTCACATCGCTGATCGCAGTGGCTAAATACTCGTCATGTGAGAATGCGTAGAACAGAATTCCTGTGTAGTTGGAAAATGTGATGTTCGGATTTTTCAAGTCCGCCATACTTCTGGCAATCACTTTGAAACAGTTGACATAAATGTCGATCAAGTCAAGTATCGTTGTCGAATCTGTCACTTTGTCCAACCCTCCGTTGATGAAGTCTAAGAAGTACTTCCTCATTACGGCTTCAAACAATTCCTCTTTGCTTTTGAAATAATAGTACATTGTCGCTCGACCTATGTCAAGAGACTTCTGCAACGTCGAAACAGTCACCTTTTCATATCCGTCGATCAGGTACTGCTCGAATGCTTTTTGCACTATTATATCTTTCATGTTATCCCTCATAATCTATAAGATAGATGATAAAATCAATGCAAAATTATAACTTTTTTTTGAATGAACGTTCAATACACAGAAAAAAATTGAATGAACGTTCAATTTTTAAAAAATGTTAAAAGCCGTGGAGAGCCACGGCTTCTTTAAAGTATTGTTAGATTTCTTTCTTGTTTATTCCATAGGGGGTATAGCCTATTTGTAATCGTTTGTTTTCTTCGAAAATAGGTATGTTGGGAT
>JAEEGL011895379.1_pt1 | contig 39404 bp, 39 predicted proteins | sample 9134231 | NCBI WGS metagenome assembly JAEEGL01 (sample SAMN16246548, study PRJNA631951) | gut metagenome | biome: gut microbiome; feature: rumen; material: fiber-attached | host: Bos | place: Iran: Karaj | collected 2018-10
ACGGGTCATCTCCGTCACCGCGTTGGTCAGATTCTTATGCTTGTCATTGAGCATGTCGTACATGAAGACCACCTCATCGTGGTTCTTCTTGATGTCTTCCAGTACCGTACCGGCATACTCGCTGATCTCCATCACCTTTTCATTGGAGATACGTGACAGTTCGAGTTTATCGTCATCGATCGCCTCGTCGACGGCATCCTTGGCCATACCCTCGATCGTACGGCGCACGGATTCATTGAGGCTGCGATCCAGTTTATCCTGGACCATCTCCTCAAGCTCCTCGGGATCCACTGACCCGTCCCGTTTTCCCGACGGGAGGATAAAGCCGAGGATCGCGATCATGACGCCGATGGCGATCAATATGATTTCCGTCGCACTGATCATATCTTCAGATCAAAGGCTGAATGCCTGCCGCCTCCGAGCGGCTTTCCGTTCGGTCCGATGATCACACCGTCCGGATCGGGGTACAGCCCGTCCTCCTCCTCCTCTTTTTTCTTTTTCCGGCCGTTCGCGCGTCCGTTCAGGAGATGCTTGTTCTTCCCCTCTTCGGAAGCATCGTATTTCTGTTCCTGGGCCTCAAGTCCTTCCGTGCCGGTGACCGAATTATGGTTTTCCTCCGCGCGGCGCTCGGACTGTCCGGCCAGCCGGTTCATGTCCGCCATGGCCCGGCTGTCTTCCTCCTGTCTGATCTGAGAGGCATCCTGCCGGATAAAGGTGCCCTGTACATCCACGCGGTTGATCGACATCCGCAGCCTCCTACAGGGACGTGTAGCGGACATCGCCGCCGTCACTGAAGAATTTGCCGTATTTGTATTCTTTTTTCAGGGTCTGTGACAGGGACCCGATGATGATCTGTGTCCCGGGATAGGCCGTGCCGGTAAAGCGTACATTGGCCTTCTTGACATCCTGCAGCTGGCCCTCGAGTTCCTCCATCTCCTTGGTTTTGACCTCCACCTGCGCCTTCAGCGTCTTGTCCATGGCGACAAGTTTCTGGATATACTGAAGCTGTTCCGGTGTGGGCTTAAAGCCTTTGCGCAGCTTGTCCGTGAACCCGGAGATGGTCGGCTCGATCGTCTGGATATTTTTCGTCGCATTGGCGATATCCTGTTGTGCCTCCTTGATCTTTGCCTTGAGTCCGGGGTTCACGCCGACCTCCACGATCGTATTGGTCCCCATTTCGGAGCCGATCGTCCTGGCAGAGATCTGCTCCGTGGCCGTCACATGTCCGGCGGTGATATTGCCGCGTTTTCCGGTCACCTCGATCTCGGTGCCGGCCGTGACTCTTCCCTGAATGATGGATTCCGCATGGATGCTTCCTTCCGCATGGATCTCGGCATTCTCGATGAATTTGGTGATGATGTTGCGGCCGCACTGAATGACGCCGCTGCCCATGCCGTTCATTCCCCGCTCCAGGATGACATCGCCGGCTACTTCGATCTTTGCTCCCTCCACGATGCCCTTGACGGTCAGATTGCCTCGGCACTTCACTTCAAAACCGGCGCTGACCACACCTTTGACCTCGACGCTCCCGTCGTAATCGATATTTCCGGTGGACAGATCCACATTCTCCACCACCATGACATCGGAGACCGAGATCTTCTCGCCATCCAGGATGACATGTCCGGTCTTTGTTGCATAGAGATGCAGCTTGTCCTCGGAAAGCCTCGTATTCTTGCCGGGGTGCAGGATCATGACTTTGACCTTGCGGGGGCGCACCGGATCACCGTAGATGTTCATGCCGTTGTCGCCGGGATCCTCCGGTGTCAGCACAGCCAGTTCATCTTCCTCCTTGCAGTGATTGATAAGGTTCAGATGGAAATAGTCCACGGTGCCGTCTTCCTTCATCGTGGGCTTTGCGTGCAGATCGGTATTGAAATTATAGGAGACATGCGCGTCCTCCCCGTCTCTGGGATCCTTGCCGCGCGCGACTTCGATCTCCTTGCAGTATTCGCGGTTCGCGAAATACTCGTTGATCACGTCCTTCTTGACGCCGAACAGGATCTTCTTGAGCTTGAGATCCCCCAGCAGTTCGTTGGCATCCATCTGCTGGGCGCCTTCCATGGGCGGATAGAAAAACACCGAAGCACTCATCTTGTCCTCGGCGATCGTCAGTTTGTAGGATTCTCTTACGGGGTGGATCTTGTCGGAGGACAGCCGCACCGGCGTGCCGTCGGCGGCCTTGACCGCCTTGTCGATATTGATCGACTCCCCCTTGAGCTTGTGCAGATCCAGATAGTCAAAGACCATCTTCGTGGTCACCGGCACACCGTCACCCGTGGGTGCGTATACTTTGAGAAATACGCCCGCAGAGTCAGCTTTCAGTTGGAAATATCCGTTCATGTCCTTTCCCCCGTGTGAATCATCCTATCGGATCTCCGACAGGATCCCCATATAGGCCCCCAGTTTCTGTTTCATTTTCTGAAGCGAGCGGGTGTGGAGCTGGGAGATCCGGGACTCCGTCACGGACAGTACGGCCGCGATCTCCTTAAGGGTCATGTCCTCGTAGTAATACATGACGATGACCTGCTTCTCCTTGTCTGACAGGATCTCCAGCGCTTCCGCCAGCTTTTTCTTCAGTTCTTCCTTTTCAACGGCATCTTCGGGGTGGACGAAGCGCGCCTGCTCCGAGCCGCTCTCCTCCGCGATGTCGCTGCCGGATTCCATGAACTCATTGAGCGAGACGACCCCGGTGACCTTCATCTGGTTCTGCCACTCGTAGTACTCGTCCTCCGTGATCTCCATGCGTTCGGCGATCTCGGCATCCGTGGCCTCACGGCCCTTCTCCGCCTCGATCTCCCGCATCGCCGTGTCGATCTTGCGCTGTCTCTGGCGAACGGTGCGCGGGATCCAGTCCATCTTGCGGATCTGGTCCAGAATGGCGCCGCGGATCCTGAGGCTCGCGTAAGTCTCGAACTTCACGTCCTTCATGGTATCGTATTTATCGATCGCGTCGATGAGTCCGAAAATACCGTAGCCGACGAGGTCGTCATACTCCACATTGAAACCCAGATACATGGAAAGACGCCCCGCCACCAGCTTCACGAGCGGTGCGTAGGTCAGGATCAGCTGCTCCCTGATCTGCGGGGATCTCGACTTTACATATTCCGCCCAGAGGGCATTTTTCTCGGCATCATCCATTCACGTCTACTCAACGGGCGGCAGATCGCTCACCAGCGCATCGGGAGCGCCGCCTGCCTCCTGATCTCCGGTTTCTCCGGCATCACCTTCCGCCGCCTGCTCCGCTTCCAGCCTCGCTTTTTCCTCATTGACTCTGACGAAATGATCGATGAGCTGCCGGATCACCTCGCCGAAGAAGAGGAAAAAGACCATGACGCCGAACACGAGGACGAGCCAGCGGTCAAAAGGAAAATCCCGCAGATACGTGATGACTGCGACTGCAGCGGTCGCAAGGAGCATCACGAACGGCGGGATCAATCTGGTCTTATTCATATCGTCTTTTCCGGTTTACCCACCGTCTTGATGACATAGTCTCCGGTTTCCGGATAGAAGATGACGGTGCGGCCGTAACTGTCTCCGGTGTCCTCGGCCAGCAGCCGGATGTTCATCTCCTTGAGTTTCTTCTTGACGGCGATGACATTGCGTTCTCCGACCTTCATCGTGCTGGAATTGGAGGTCGTTGCAAACATCTGTGCCCCGCCTGCGATCTTGGCCACCAGCCTCGCACGGTTGGCTCCGGCGGCTACGATCTTCTTCACCAGTTCCTCGATCCCGGTGTCCGCGAATTTCGGAACATGCGTGACGCTCGAGATCTCCTTGGAGTCCGGTAGCATGATATGCGCGAGTCCCCCGATCTTGGTGCCGGGGTCGCGGATCGCGATCCCCACGCAGGAACCGAGTCCCAGAGTTGTGATGCTGTCAGGTGCCGTGCAGGTATTCAGATCGGCCATACCGACTAAGATTGATTTACCCATTGATGCTGTCTCCTCAGCGAAACCTCATACCGCCAATGTCAGATACTGATACCCAGCGAACTAAGGATCTTGGAATAGGAATCCAGATCCGGCAGCAGGATGAAGTATCCGTTCATCTGTGTCTCATCGTTGAACTGCGTCTCGATGAGCAGGATGTTGTCTCCCATCAGGCCGAACTGGATCGCGGGGACCGACAGGATCGCGCCTGCCATGTCAACCGCAACGGCAGGAACTGTGGGGATCATCTTCAGATTGGTCAGGGCCGAAAGTGAATTCAGATAGGAGCCGGTGATGATATTGCCGACTTCTTTGAGCGCCGAAAGCTCGATCTCGGAAAACATGTCGCCGGTCGGCTCCTGCATCATCAGCTTGGCCACGAGGTGTCTCGCGCTCTCCATGCCCAGCAGGAACATCATGCTGCCCGTGATGTCTCCCTCCACGCCGAGATAGATCCCGGCCATGATCTGATCGGCACCTCCCATGAGATCGCCGACTTCCTTGAATTCAAGGAGTCTGACCTGCGGTACGGACATGTCCAGCTTGCCGCCGAGCATCTGTGCCAGAGCCGTGGTCGCATTGCCTGCTCCGATATTGCCCAGTTCCTTTAAGATATCGTAATACTGACTGGACAGTTGCTCCATGCTAAGTTCTGCCATTTTAGATTCCTTTCTTTGCAGTGAGGCTGCGGCTTACGTCCGCGGCCGGATCACTCCGCTACGCTGAGCAGCTGCTTCTCTCTGTCCTTATCCCTGCTCTCAAGGCTCTCAAGCTCGAGTGTGTTGAGATCCAGGATCGAAACGAGACCGCCTTCGTATTTGCCGACTCCGGAGAGGAATTCGCCGTGTCTCCTGTCGTCGCCCCTGCGGACATTCTCCACATTGTTGGAGTCCAGGGTCAGCACATGCGCCACCTGATCCACGATGAGGCCCACCAGATTGCCGCCGCTCATCTTGACGATGATGATCCTCGTCTTGCCGGTGATCTCATCGGCCTTCATGTCCATGATGAGACGCAGGCTCATCACGGGCACGATCTCGCCGCGGATATTGATGACACCCTTCAGATAATGCTGTACCTTGGGCACCCGGGTGATCTGCTGCATACGGACAATATTGTCAACAAACCGGATATCAATGCCGAACTGCTCATCGCCCAGACGGATCACGATATATTGGATCAGCTCGCCTACATTTTCCTTATCGCTTAATTCGTTCATGACCTGCTCCTTTCTCGTATGGGGCTCTTAAACCAGCGCGTTGGTATCCAGGATCAGTGCGATCTCGCCGTCGCCCAGGATCGTCGCACCGCTGATGAACTTGCATCTGCTGGTGTACTTGCCGAGCGGTTTGATGACGATCTCGAGCTGTCCGAGCATCTCGTCGATGACAAGACCTGCCTGCTGCTCGCCCTTCTTGACGATGACGACCACCATATTGGCGTTCTCGGGCTGGTTGCTCTCGACCTCCAGGGACTCGGAGAGACGGATCAGCGGAGTGACGGAACCGCGGAGATTGATGACCTCCTTGTTCTGCACGAACTTGATCTCCTCGGGAGCGACATCCTCGATGATCTGGATGGAATCCAGCGGGATCGCGTAGGTCTCGCCGCCCACCTTTACCATGAGGGCCTGGATGATGGCCATCGTGACAGGCAGCCGGATGATCCATGTGCTGCCCTCGCCGAGCTTGGTGCGGACATCGACTTCACCGTTTAAGGATTCGACCTTGGACTTGACGACGTCGAGACCGACACCGCGTCCGGAGATCTCGGAGACCGTCTTGGCCGTCGAGAATCCCGCGTTGAAGAGCAGGCCGATGATGGCCTTCTCGCTCATGGCCTCGCCCTGTTCGGGAGTGATGACGCCGCGCTCGATACCCTTGCGCTTGACGGCTTCCACATCGATACCGCGGCCGTCGTCGCCGACCTCGATGACGACATTGTTGCCGTCCTGATACGCATGCAGGAAGATCTGTCCGGTCTCGGGCTTGCCGGCGGCCACACGCTCTGCCGGAGGCTCGATGCCGTGGTCTGCGCTGTTCCGCAGCAGGTGCATCAGCGGATCGCCGATCTCATCCACCACGGTACGATCCATTTCGGTGTCCTCACCGGTCATGGTCAGCTCCATGGGCTTGCCGAGCGAACGGTTGAGGTCGCGGATCATGCGCGGGAATTTCTGTGTGACGGAATCGATCGGGACCATGCGGACCTTCATGACGGATTCATGCAGGTTGGTGGTCACGCTCTCCAGATATTCGATCTGCTCATTGACGCTGCCGGCCTCGGCTTTATCGGAGGTGGCCGCGGAGATGAGCGAGTTCTTGGCGATGATCAGCTCGCTGACCAGGTTCATGAGGACATCGAGCTTGTCGATATCCACACGGACCGTGCGCGCGATCGCGGGTTTGCCGGCAGGCTTCTTGCCGCCCTGCGCGGCGCCCTTTTCTCCGCCCTCTTTGGCGGCGGGAGTTGCGGCAGGAGCAGGAGCCGTTGTCTGTGCGGCGGGAGCGGCAGGTTCGGGAGCCGCAGCTGCGGCTTCCGCATTCTCCTCGGCTTCCTCCGCGGCCTTCACCGCAGCGGCTGCCGCGGGATCAAACTCTCCGCAGTCGACGGATTCGATCTCGGAGACATGATTGATGACCTCGATGACCTTCTCCTTGGATTCCTCGGTCGCGATGATAACGCTGAAAGACAGCTCGAATTTCTCATCCTCGATATCCTGCGTGGAGGGATCGGATACGATGACCTCGCCGATCTCCTCGAGTCCCTTAAAGACCAGGAATGCACGCGCGGCTTTCAGGATACAGGATTCCTGGATATTGACCGTGGCGCCGAAGAGGTTCTTCCCCTCCGCCTTTGCTTCCTCCAGGCGGGACTTGTCTTGATCCTTGATATTGATCTGCTTCCAGGCAGGTCCGTCGGCACCGCCGTCCGCAGCCGCTTCACCCTCCGCGGGCGTCTCGTCAGCCTTGCCGGCTGCCGCGTCTTCGGCGGGCTTTCCGGTACGGATCTCATTGAGCGCGTTGATAATGTCCTGATGCTCGTCCGTGCCCTCGTCCTGCGTATCGGAGATCAGCGTCACATAACCCTCCAGAGCATCCAGACACTTGAAGAGCTGGTCGATCATGTCCCCGTTGACCTTAAGTTGTCCGGCGCGCACATCGGAGAAAACGTCCTCCATGTGATGGGTGAGCTCCTGCATGCGCTTGAAGCCCATCGTGCCCGCCATACCTTTCAGGGAATGTGCGGCCCGGAAGATCTCATTGATGCAATTCTCATCGGTGGGATCCTGCTCCAGGGTCATGATATTGTCATTCAGACCCTGCAGATGCTCCTTGGATTCATCCAGAAAGACGCCCAGATATTGTCCTACATCCATAGTCCTGCCCTCCAGTAAACTTCCTAATGCAACTTGTTGATCTATTTATCGCGGCCCGTACGGAACCGTATCCGTCCGCCGCGAAAAGTAACTTATCCGACGCCCACCCGCAGGATGATCTCCTGGGCGATCTCGGAAAGCGGTACGACCACATCCGAAAGTCCTGCCGTCGCCACGGCCTTGGGCATCCCGTACACGGTGCAGCTCTCTGCATTCTGGGAGATGACGTGTACCTTCTTCTGCTCCTTGAGATGTTTGATCCCCTCGGTGCCGTCCGAGCCCATCCCGGTCATCACCACGCACACAACCTCATCGCAGGGCGCATCACGGAGCGATTCATACATATAATTGGCGCAGGGCTTGACACCTTCCCTTGTGGGCTCGTCCGTGTAATGGATCATGCTCTTGCCGTGATGGGATACCACGTTCATATGAGCACCGCCCTTGGAGAGATATACATGTCCGTCCTGCAGGACATCGCCCTCTGCCGCTTCCTTGACGGACAGCTCGCTCAGGCTGTCCAGGCGCTCCGCCAGAGAAGCCGTGAAGCCGACCGGCATATGCTGTACCATGACGACCGGTGCCTTGAGCCTCCCGGGCAGAAGCGGTATGACCGACTGCAGAGCTCTCGGACCGCCCGTTGAAGAAGCGATCGCAACGATCCTCTTCCCCGAGATCCGCGACGCGTGCTTCTCGGCCAGCTTGGATACCGAATCCGCGGTCTTCAGCGCATCCACCGTGAAGACCTGGCTGTCGGGAGCCTTGGCTTCCGCAACCGCCGCCAGGGTCTCGATAAAGGATCTGGCAAAATCCTCCGACCTGCAGTCCGATGTGTTGTCCGGCTTGTGGATGAAATCCATCGCACCGAGCTCCAGACAGTCCATCGTGATCTTGGCGCCCTCGCGGGTATCCGTCGACGCGATCATGACCCGTGCGGAGATTCTCTCCTTCTGCAGGGTCTTCAGCAGATCCAGTCCGCTCATCCGCGGCATGTTGATATCCAGCACGACCGCGTCATAGGACTTTTTGCGCAGCAGTTCCAGCGCTTCCACGCCGTCCACCGCGCGATCCGCTACGTGAAATCTCGCGTCGCTGTTAATGATACCACTCAGTACACTTCTTATGAGTGCAGAATCATCGACGATGAGAATATTTTTTGCCATTTTGCCTCCCTACTCCTGCATTTTTTTGATCTTGCGCTCCTCTTCAAAGATGAAGCGTATGATCTCTTCCCTGTCCTTCTCGTTGATGTCGACATATTTTGCCCTGTGCTCAAAGAGTCCGGGATGATCCTCCTTCTCCTTAACCTCCAGGACACGGCTGACCAGCTTGTACTCCTTGATCCCGTTCGCCAGTCGCAGGCGGTAAACGCACAGGATCAGGCTGCCGGGCTGGTAACAGTAGTTTCCGACGAAGCGGAGTCCGCCGCCGCTGATATCCGTGATGACGCTGGATTCCAGAGGCTGCGCCGGGGACTGTGGGATCTCCAGCCGCTCGTCCATATCGAGCACATGGATCTCCTCGTCATCCAGCATGCGGGAATTCAGCTGCAGCGTGCAGCTGAAACGGTAATACTCGCGGCGCTGGAAACGCCGCAGATTGCTCGTAAGCTCCATCGCCAGGATGTAGACATTGCCGTTGCGGTAGCGGTCCGCCACCTTGCACATGGCCTGATAGAGTGTGTTTCCGGCGAAAAAGGTGAGGTGATACTCCTTGCCCTGCGGCAGGAGGATCAGCTTCTGCTTCACCATGGGCATCATGATCTCGATGCGGTCATCCGACAGGATGTCGTAGACCTGCGACTCATACTGCTTTTCTCCTTCGCCCTTCTGATTGTCCCCGCGGTTGACTGCCACCAGTTCCACGCGGTCACCGGGCGTGATGTAATCGCTGATCATGGTCTTGGATTTTTTCTGTGTCGCCATAGATCCCCCTCCGTATCACATTGATCGGCAGGCTTTCACCTGCTTCCGCCTAATATGTGCGAGAAAAATGCAGCCATCCCGCGGGAATTGGCATTTTTCAACTGTTCATTGTCGGTCAGCTGCCCGGCGATCCGTTCAAAGGCACGTGTGGACTTGGCCGTGGGATTATGCAGAGAAACGGGCTTCTGCTGCATCACCGCGTTGGCAAGCGCCTGATCGTGCGGGACCGCTCCCAGATAGGTCAGCTGCAGCTTCAGGAAACGGACGACCACGGCATTGAGCTTATTGAACAGGATCTGTCCCTCATTGTCGCCGGAAACCTGATTCGCCACCACACGGATCTGTGTCTCCTCCCTGCGGAATCTGGGATGCCTCGTCAGCGCCTTTAACAGGGAGTAGGAATCCGTGATGGAGGTCGGCTCCGGTGTAGTCACCAGAATGATCTCCCCGCTGGCGACAAGGAATTCCATGACGGAATCCGCGATGCCTGCTCCCGTATCGATGATCACGGTATCGGCGATGGAATCCAGCTCCGCGAGATTCATGACGATATAACTCAGATTGTCGCGGTCCAGCCTGCTCATGCGTGTGATCCCGCTGCCGCCCGAGATGAACCCGACATCCATCGGTCCCTGGGTGATGATCTCGCGGATGTTCCTGCCCTGATAGATCAGATCACTCAGATTATGCTTCGGGACCGTGCCGAACATGATCTCGATATTGGCCAGTCCCAGATCCGCGTCCAGGATGATGACACGCTGTCCGAGCTTCTTGAACTGGATCGCGAGATTGATCGCCACGTTGCTCTTGCCGACGCCGCCCTTGCCGCTGGTCACCGTGATGACACGGGCGCGCTTCGCCCTGGCTTCATTCTGGCTCTTTTTCAGATTTCTAAGCTGTGTTGCCTGGTCCATTGATCCTGCCTTTACGCCTGCCTGGTCTCGAGGCCTTTTTTGCCCCCGAGCAGCGCCTTCACCACACCCTGCGCATCAAATACCGCGATATCGTCGGGAACATCCTGTCCGTTGGTGATATAGGACATCGGCGCGCCCGTGTGCAGCTTGATGTTGTAAAGATTGCCGGTAGCGCCCGTCTCATCGAGCTTGGTGAACAGAAGCTTGTACTTCGTCATGGCGGAATAGGTATCGACGATATCGATGAGATCCTTATACTTCGTCGTCGCGGACAGGACCAGGAAGACATCCGTGGCGCGGACCCCGTCAAAGGCACGGAGGAAGCCGCCGATCGCGCTTCGCTGCTCCTCGTTGTGCATCGAATGTCCGGCCGTATCCACGAGGAGGAAATCATAATCCGAAAGATCCTCCGCCGCCTTGAGGATCTCCTCCGGGGAGTAGATCACGCGGAAGGGGATCTCGATGATGGCCGCATAGGACTTGAGCTGATCCGTCGCCGCGATCCGGTAGGTATCGACCGTGAGCAGGGCCACCTTCTTATGCTGCATGAAATAGAGCTCTGAAGCGAGCTTGGCGATCGTGGTCGTCTTGCCGACACCGGTGGGACCGATGAAGAACACGACTTTGGGACCGCCGTCAGCCGCAGGTTCGATGACCTCGGATTTGCCGAATTTCAGCACCATCTTCTGATAGACGTTGGCCAGCACATATTCCAGCGGGAGATTGGGCTTGTTCATCTTCTCCACTTCATCCGTCAGCTGGTTGGCGTAGATCTCGTCCACTTCGTTGGACAGGAGTGTGTTGTAGAGGAGCTTCACAAACGTGAGCATCTCTTCGGAGACACCGTTCGGCTGTTCCGGCCCGCTCTCGCTCTTCTTCTCCTGCGCGGAGGACCCCATGCGTTCCTCCAGCAGATTATGGAGACTGTCGAGTTTCTTGTTGATGGTGCCCACATCGGCGGCATTCTCCCCGGCGCTGTTCTGTACGGGGCGCTGTACGGCCGTCGCGTTCGCGTTGCCGGCGACATGTCCGATCTGCTTCGGTGTCTCGACGCCGTCCGCCGCGATCGCGTCAAAGGTGCTGCGCGGGGGAACCGGTGCGGCCGGAGCGGTCCTGACGGTGCCTCCTCCGAGCGGGGGCAGAGTCCCCTCTCTGGTCGCCTGTACCAGACGTTCCGCGGGAGAGACCTCCCTCGGCTTCTGCGGCACGACCTGGCGCGGCTGCGGCATCTCCGCGGCACGCTCCCGCTCTTTGGCCGCCGCGCTTCTGGGAGATCCGGATACGGGGATGTCCTCCGGTTCATCCTCCAGCGCCGCCGTCACCTCGACCCTGGGCCGGCGCAGCAGTGCAAAGACTCCTTCCGCCTTCACCGGCCGGACATTCATGATGACGATGCCCGGTCCCAGTTCCCGGACGGCTTCCGCTCTCGCCTCTGCTTCTGTTTTCGCTACATACTTCTTGATGATCATGCGTTTTCTCTTTTTATCTCACATTAAGCTGCAACAGCACTGTCCGTTCATTAAGCCGTGATCATTCCCACCGCCTGGAGCTCCACGCTCGGCTCCACCTCGCTGTACGAGATGACGATGAGTTCGCGGTAATAATCCTCGGTCATACGCTTGAAGTACATGCGCACGATCGGCGAGGTCATCACGATCGGATTGCGCCCGGATTCCTCGAGCTTGCGCGCCTCTCTTCCGGTTGCCTCGATGATGGCACGGCTCCGCTCCGGATCCAGCGTCAGGAAAGCGCCGGTCTCTGTCTGCTTCACACTGGACATGATCTCCTGCTCGATATTGGGATCGAGCGTGACCACATTGGTCGTCTCACCCGGCGGGAAGTATCTCCCGCAGATCGCCCGCTTGAGCGCCTGTCGCACATACTCGGTCAGGATATCCGGATCATGCGTGCTCGGCGCGTAGTCCGCCAGCGTCTCGAATATCGTCACCAGATCGCGGATGGAAATGCCCTCACGCAGCAGATTCTGCAGCACCTTCTCGATCTCGCCCAGACCCATGAGCTTGGGATAGAGTTCCTCGACGAGCGCCGCGTTGTTGTTCTTCAGGTTGTTCACGAGGTTCTGTACATCCTGTCTCGTCAGCAGCTCCGCGATATGCTGGCGGATGACCTCCGTCAGATGCGTCGCGATGATGGAAGGCGGATCCACGACCGTCCAGCCGGCACTCTCCGCGCGCTCGCGCTGGCTCTCCGTGATCCACTTGGCCGGCAGATGGAAGGAAGGCTCCGTGGTATCGATACCGACGATATCCTCCATGGCGGATCCGGGGTTCATCGCCATATAGTGGTCGAACAGGATCTCGCCCTCGCTGATCTGGATGCCCTTGATCTTGATGATGTACTGGTTCGGATTAAGCTGGATATTGTCGCGCAGACGGATGATCGGCACCACGGTGCCCAGTTCCAGCGCGATCTGGCGGCGGATCATGACGACACGGTCCAGCAGATCGCCGCCCTGGTTCACATCCGCCAGCGGGATGATGCCGTAACCGAATTCCAGCTCGATCGGATCCACCTGCAGCAGCGAGGTGACATTCTCCGGCTGCCGGATCTCCTCCGCCGTTGTCTCCTCCTGCTCCGCTTCGGTCTCGATCTTGGCGGTCTCGAGCGTTCCGCTCATCATGCGCCCGACGATGATGAAGGCCGCGCCGATCGCGACGTAGATCACATCCGGCAGCGGTGTCACGATGCCCAGGAAAGCGATGAGCGCGCCGACGAGATACATGGCCTTGGGCATGGAGAAGAGCTGGTTCACCATGGTCTGGCCGAAATCGGCCTCCTTGGCGCCCTTGGTCACGAGGATACCGGTGGAGAGCGAGACCAGCAGGGACGGGATCGCACTCACGAGGCCGTCACCGATGGTGAGGATCGTATAATGATCGAGCGCTTCGTTCATCGGCATCCCCTGCCTCAGAACGCCCAGCGCGATACCGCCGACGATATTGATCGCCGTGATGATGAGTCCGGCCGTGGTATCTCCCTTAACATACTTCGTGGCACCGTCCATGGCGCCGAAGAAGCTCGCCTCATCCTGGAGCTTCTGTCTGCGGGCCGCCGCCTCCTGATCCGTGATGGCGCCGGTATTCAGGTCAGCGTCGATGGCCATCTGTTTACCGGGCATGGCATCCAGCGTGAATCGGGCCGTGACCTCGGAGACACGTTCGGAACCTTTGTTGATGACGATCAGCTGCACGATGACCAGGATGATGTAGACCACGACACCGATGACCAGATCACCGCCGCCGACGAACTCGCCGAAGACCGTGATGACCCGGCCGGCATTGCCGGTGGACAGGATCATACGCGTCGAAGAGACATTGAGGCCCACCCGGAAGATCGTGCCCATGAGCAGGATCGTCGGGTAGTTGGACAGTTCCAGAACCTCTCTGACATACATGGCATTGAAGAGGATCCCGAAGGAAAGCGCCATGTCCACAGCCAGGAGGATATCCAGCAGCCAGTCGGTCAGCGGGACGATGAGCATGATGAAGGCGAAGACGACATACAGCGCAACGCCGTAATCAAAGATCCGGGCACGGATCCGTTCCATGTTCATCGCGGTACCTCCTTTCTGCGTATTTGTGCCGGGTGCGCATACTGCGGCACACACTAACACAGCATAAGATTATACCACGGATCTGCCCGTACGTCACGCGGGATCAAGAGAAAATAAGATACGAATATTCGTGAATAATAAGACAGGATAACGTATCAGATCCTGCCCTTCAGCTTGTAGACAAAAGCCAGGATATTGGCGACCGCCTCATAGAGTTCCGCGGGGATCTCGGCACCGATCGCCACATTGTCATACAGCATACGGGCCAGCGGTTTGTCCTCCACGATCTCGATGTCGTTCTCCGCGGCCACCTCCTTGATCTTGGCCGCCAGATGATCGGCACCCTTGGCGATCACGACCGGCGCACGCTGATGCTCCGCCTCATAGCGCAGCGCCACAGCCAGATGCGTCGGGTTCGTGATGACGACATCGGCCTGAGGAAGCGCCGACATCATGCGGCGGCGCGAAGCCTCCATCATGCGCTGGCGGATCTTGCCCTTGATCTGCGGATCTCCTTCCTGGTTCTTGTACTCGTCCTTGACTTCCTGCTTGGTCATCTTCATGTCTTCATGGAACTTGCGCTTCTGATAGACATAATCGACCGCGGCGATGATCATGTAGACGAGCGCGATGCGCATCCCCATGCCCACGATGATGTCATGCATCGCGGCCAGACACTGCCTGAGGGGCATATCATAGAGGAGAAAAACGGACTCCTTTCTGCTGCGCATATAGGTATAGACCACGATACCGATGAGGAGGATTTTGGCGACGGATTTTATCAGCTCGAAGATCTTCTGCATCGAGATGATCTTCTTCACGCCGGAGATCGGGTTAAGCTTGGAAAACTTCGGTTGCATCGGCTTCATGGACACATGCCATTTCACCTGCACCAGATTGGTGATGAAAGCGATCGCAAATCCCGCGATGAGGAAAGGTGCGGAAAACCTGATCACATCCACCAGTCCTCTCGCGATCAGCAGCTCGATCGTCCGTACGGGGAGCACGCCGTCATACATCTGGATCGTATTGGGGAGATCCTCATAGGTGCCGCGGAACAGATCCCGGAAGTTGGTCCCGAGCGTCGGAACAAGATACCGGATCAGCAGGAACAGGGCGAGCAGCGAAACCGCCTGGTTGATCTCCTGGCTCTTGGCGACATTGCCCTCGTCGCGCGCATCGCGCAGCTTTTTTTCAGAAGGCTCCTCTGTCTTCTCACCGCCGGGACCCTCTTTGGCAAAGAACTGCAGATCGAGCTGAACGGTCAGGCGCAGCGTACCCTCACCGCCGGCAGCGGAGTTTTGCCATGCCTCTGTCCGGTCCTTCAGGATCCGAGCGAACCGGTCGTCCCTCATGGCGTCATGGACCTCGTGAAATCAATGAGCATCTCCCGCATATAGCGGAAGACGAAATTGGAGGCATTCCCCAGCATGATGCAGGTCAGATACATGACCCCGAGGCCGACGAGCATCTTGATCTGGATACCGACGGCAAACATGTTCATCTGCGGTGACGCCTTGGCCAGCACGCCCAGAACGATATTGATGACAAACGTGACGATGAACACCGGCAGACAGATCCGGAATCCGATGATGATATAGTTGCGGAAATACGTCATCACAGAGGCCAGCAGCGCATCCGTGTGGAATACCGCCCCATTGACGGGGATCAGGGTAAAGGAATCCGTCAGGGCCGACAGGATGAAACGGTACATCCCGCTCACAAGCATCATGCCGAGCAGCGTGTACTGATACAGCACACCTGAGACCGTGACCTGATTGCGGGATACCGGATCGAACAGGCTCACCATGGAGAGGCCCACCTGCATATCCACGAGATTGCCTGCGAACGCCGTGATGGTCGTGACGATCTGGGCCGACAGCCCGAGGAACAGACCGACCGCCACTTCCTTTAAGACGATGATCGCATACCCCAGCACCGTCTCATACTGCAGCGGCACCATGGGCACCATCCCGTAGAGCAGGATCGAGAGAAACAGCGCGATGGAGAGTTTGACGCGGTTCGGCGGGACCCCCTGCGTGCCGAAGACCGGCGCCACGGCGATGAAGCTCGCCACGCGCATGAGGATCAGGAGGAAGTATTCAAGATCGCCGTAACTGAAAGAATAATCGATCATGAGGCTGCCCCCGCACTAACGGATATAGAGGCTGAAATCTCCCCAGAGATCGGCGATGTAATCCGTCAGATTCGTCGCCATCCAGTTGCCCAGCACGATGATGGTCACAAAGGTCAGAATGATCTTGGGGATGGACGTGAGCGTCTGCTCCTGGATCGAAGTCACCGTCTGGAAAATGGAGATCACAAGACCGATGATGAGCGACACCATGAGCGGCGGAGCCGCCAGACGGATCACCATGAACAGGGCATTCTGTATGATCAGATCGACATCATTGACAGACATCCCAACCCCCTGTTAGTAAAAGGTCTTCACGAGACCGCCGATGATGAGGTTCCAGCCGTCCGCCAGCACAAAGAGCAGGATCTTGAACGGCATGGAGATCGTGGTCGGCGGCAGCATCATCATACCCATACTCATCAGCACGCTCGCCACGACCATATCAATGACGATGAACGGCACATAGATGATGAAACCGATGATGAAACCGGTGCGCAGCTCGCTCACCATAAAACTCGGCACCAGGATCGAATTGGGGATCTCGTCGAGTTCCCCGTTCCACTCGGTGTTGGAGATCTCCATGAACATCCGGACATCCTTGGTCTGGGTCTGCCCGTACATAAAGGTGCGGAACGGCTGCATGGCCGTCTCGAAGAACACCTGCTGATCCATCTCGCCGTTCTCGAACGGGACCACCGCGTCATTATAGGCGGCCGTCAGCGTGGGCTGCATGATGAATAGCGTCAGGAACAGGGAAAGTCCCAGCAGCACCATATTGGGCGGCGCCGTCTGTGTCGCCAGCGCCTGCCTCGTAAAATGCATGACGATGATGATCCTCGTAAAGGAGGTCATCATCATGATCAGCATCGGCGCCAGGGAGATCAGTGTCAGCGTGATGAGGATCCGGAGCGCGCCGTTCACGGTCCCGTTGCCGTTGTCATAGGTCACCGTCACGGTATTGGCGATATTGAGCTCGGCGAGATCCTCCGGCGTCTGCGCCGTCCCGGGATTCTCAATATTGGTCCTCTCCCGCTCACTGCCGGCTGCGGGCGGATCCGCCGCCGAAGAAGGATCCGGCGTATCCGTATCCACGACCATGGTCTGCGGATTGATCACGGCCGCACGAGCCGTAAGACGGAGCGGCTGCACGAGAAGGAGCGCGAACAGGATAAAGAAAGCAAAGAAAGCGGCCCTGCCGGCCGCCCCGGAAATGCCCGTATTCATCTGCCCGTGATCCGTTCTAAAGCTCTTCATTCTTTTTCCCGGTAACCTTATCCAGGATCTGCTGAAAGCCGTCCTTCCACGGCCGGCCGCCGGCCGCCTGTACGTCTTCCCGCTCCTTCAGACCCAGTTCCTCCCCGGACCACTCTCCCAGTGCATCCACATGATCCCTGGAGACCGCCACGGCGACATAACGTTCGCCGACGCGCAGGATCTCCACGACCTGTGTCTGGGAGATCCGGATCGCCTCCACGATCTCGAGATTGCCTCCGGCGGACACGCCCGCACCGCCGATCCGCGATACAAAGCGCGTGGCGAGCCAGGCAAGAAACAGCACCACCAGAAAAATGACGATGACGGTGATGAGCTGTGCAAAGGATCCGATCCCGGGTCCTGTCATGGATAATAGGATCCCTGTCATGTGTTTCTCAGACGATCTCCGTCACGCGGACGCCGAAGCTCTCCTCGATGACCACCACTTCGCCCTTAGCCACGAGCTTGCCGTTCACCAGCACATCGACCGGTTCGCCGGCGATCTTGTCCAGTTCCACAATGGTGCCCGGTGCGAAATCCAGGATATCCGAGATGGGACGCTGTGTGCGTCCGAGCTCCACAGTGACCTCCAGCGGCACATCCTGGATGAGTCCGATATTCTCCGCCCCCGGTACGCCGGAAAGATCCGGCTGGAAGCTCTGGAACTGTGCCTGGGAATAATCCATCGGCTGCATCATGGGCATCATGGGCATCATCGGCATCTGCTGCATGCCCATCTGCGGCATTCCCATCTGCGGCATCCCCATCTGCGGCATAGGCTGCTGGGGCATGCCCATCTGCGGCATAGGCTGGCCACTCATATCCGGTGCTCCCATCGGAGCGGCGGGCATCGGCTGCGGTGCCGGAGCCGGTGCGGGAGACGGAGCCGCAGGTGCCGGTTCCGGAGCGGGAGCCGCAGAGGAAGTCACATCCTCCGCGGAACTGATAAAGGTGTCGTACAGGGTGCGCGCAAAATCGATCGGATACAGCTGCATGAGCGCCGAATCGATCAGATCGCCGATCTGCATGCGGAAGGTGATCTTGACAAAAGTCCCCGCCAGGAACGGCGAGATATTCGCCGGATCCTGCTCCGTGAGATCAAGGAGTGTGGACTGCGGCGGAGAGATATCGATCTTCTCTCCCAGCATCGTGGAGAGCGACGTGGCCGCGGCGCCCATCATCTGGTTCATAGCCTCGGAGATCGCGGAGAGCTCCAGATCCCCAAGCTCCTTGTCATCCACATTGGTCCCGTCGCCGCCCATCATCAGATCCGTGATGACCAGCACGTCATGCTGCTTGAGGATCAGGATGTTGCTGCCGTCCAGTCCCTCGGTATACTTGATGACCGTGAACACGCAGGGCCGCTCGTAATCCTCGAGCACGCTCTTCCAGGTGGCGAGCTCGACCCGCGGAGTCGTGATGTTGACCTTGAGGTTCAACAGCGAATACAGGGTCGTCGCGGACGAACCCATGGAGATATTCGCCACCTCGCCGATCGCATCCTTCTCGACATCGGTGAGCTCCTCGACATCGGTGGTCACGCCGGCCCCTGAGAACTGACCGGTACCGCCGGCGGCCGGACCCGGGTCATCCATCCCCGTGCCTGTCGCGTCCATGCCGTTCAGGAGAGCATTTATCTCATCCTGTGATAGCATCCCGTCCATGCTGTTCCTCCTCTTCCCTGATGACACCCGTTACGCGGAAGGCATAATTATCCCTTACGGTACCGGGCAACGCATCGAATTTGTATATACTCCCGACATAGACCCGGAGATCCCCGCTGGTATGGTTATCCAGACGAATGATGTCTCCGCGCTGCATGTGAATAAACTCGTTGACGGACACATGGCAGGAGCCGAGCACCGCCTTGATCGGCACATCCACCCTGCGGATCAGGCTCTCCAGATGCTCCTCGAAGTGATCGTCGCTGTTGCGCTGCATCGTGGAGTACCAATACTTGGTATTGAGACGGTCCATGATGCTCTCGAGCGTGAAATACGGGAGACAGACATTCATCAGTCCCTCCGTGTCGCCCATCTTGATGTTCAGCGTCACGATGGCGATCATATCCGTGGGCGAGATGACCTGCGCGAACTGCGGGTTCGTCTCGATCCGTTCCATGGTCGGCGCGATCTCAAGCACGTTGGCCCAGGGCTCCACCATGAGGTTCATGCAGATCTCGAGGAAGCGCTGCACGAGCGGCATCTCGATATCCGTAAATGGTCTCGCCTTCTCCAGGGCCACACCTTCACCGCCGAGGAGTCTGTCGATAAACGCAAAGCCCAGATTGGTCTGGATCTCCAGCAGGATCGTACCCTGCAGGGGCTGGAAATTAACGATCCCCAGGATGACCGGGTTGGACAGCGCGTTGCTGAATTCGGAAAAGGTGACCGTCTCCGAGTTGGCCACCGCCACCGTCACGTTCTTGCGCACATACAGCGGCAGGGTCGTGGAGATCAGCCGTCCGTAATGCTCATGGATGATCTCCAGTGTACGCAGATGCTCCTTGGAGAACTTGGCAGGCCTTGCGAAGTCGTAGTCCTTGACCTTCTTCTCGTCGCTCTGCTTCAGCTCCGTCGCATCCAGTTCACCGCTGGATATCCCGTTTAAGAGCGCATCTATCTCGCTTTGGGAGAGTACGTCAGCCAACGGTTACTCCTCACGCATACTGGATGTTGGAGAAGGAGACCTTGAAGATGAAGTCGGAATCAAACATCTCCTGCAGTCCCTCCAGGATCTGCTCCTGCACCTGTGTCTGGTTCTCTCTGCACTGCTCCATCGTGTAGCTCGACATGATGTCGATGATCTTGGAACGGATCAGGGACTTCCTGTCGTCCATCGTGGCGCCAAAGGTCTTGTAGCCGTCGCTGTCCATATTGAGGGACAGCACGACCTCGACCTGCGCGTAATGGGTCTCGCCGTCTTCGCCGGGAGCAAACGCGATCGTCATCTTATCGTCGCCGCCGATATCATAGGTGGCCGTCCGGTCCATGGGGACCACGACCGAAGCGCCGATGCCGCTGCTCGGCGGGACGAGTGTCGTGTTGTCGATATTGACCGCTGCCGCCACATCGCCGATGAGCTTAACGGTCTTGGAATTCGTATTCATCACCGTGAGCATCATAAATGCCGTCATGGCCAGGTTCACGATGCTCACAGCCAGAATGATGATCGCCAGCATATTTCTCTTCATGTTTCTGCCCGCCTTTCTCTCGGCTTTTAGTACATCGGGGAGAGCGGATTGTAGATCCTGATCTCCACTCTGCGGTTCTTGGCTCTGCCCTCGGGTGTCTCGTTGGTTGCGACCGGCACATACTCGCCGCGGCCGGTGTGCATGATCCTGGAAGGATCGAGCGTCGTGTTCGCCACGAGATAATTGAACACGGAAAGCGCACGCCCGGAAGAGAGCTCATCGTTATTGGAATACTTCGCACCGGACATCGGGACATTGTCCGTGTGTCCCTCAATCTCGATGGTGCCGCCGGCATAGCGTTCCAGGATCGCGCCGACCTTGGCCAGGATCGGGACCGCCTCTTCCTTGATATCGACCTTACCGGTATCAAAGAGGATCGCGCCCTGGAGGGTCAGCTGCACATACTGGCTGGTGAAATTGAGTTCCACCTGATCCGTGATGCCCGCTGCCTGCAGTGCTTCCGCGATCTGCTCCGCCAGCTTCTCGGAAGCCTCCATCTGCTCTTCGATGGCTTCCTGCTGCTTGTCGTGGTCCTCGTCGTGTTCCTTGTCCTTCTGCTTGTCCTCGGCCGTGCCCATGGAATTGATATAGATATTCAATTCATTGAGCTGCGAGACACCGTCTCCGATGAGGGCTCCCTCGCCGAACGAGGTCTCGCCGCCGTCGAAGATGTTAAAGGCCTGTGAAAACGAGGCCGCGACCGCTTCGAACTTCTCTTTCTCGATGGTGGACATCGAGAAGAGGAGCACGAAGAAGCACAGTAACAGATTCATCAGATCCGCGAAGGTTGATTGCCACGCAGGCGCTCCCTTCGGCGGTTCTTCGGGTTTTTTCGCCATCTATCCCACTCTCACCGGTGCGGCTTAACCTTCCTCGCCGCCACCGCCGCCTCCTTCACCGGAAGCCGCTTCATATGCTGTCTTTTCCGCAGGTGACAGGAACGACTTGAGCTTCTCTTCCGTCACACGCGGGTTCTCGCCCGCCTGGATGGAGAGGATCCCTTCGATCATGATGCTCTTCATCGTATATTCATCATTGTTGAGGTGCTTCAGTTTGGTGGCAGTGGGCGCGCACAGCCAGTTGGCGATGACGGACCCGTACAATGTCGTGATCAGAGCGACGGCCATGTTCGGGCCGATGGCGGAAGGATCGGACATGTTCTGCAGCATGTTCACCAGACCCAGCAGGGTACCGATCATACCCCAGGCAGGTCCCATGGAACCGATATCCTCCCACACCGAGATCCGCATCTTATGTCTGGAATCGACCGCGTCCATTTCGGCCACCAGGATGCTCTTGACCAGCTCAGGCTCCGTGCCGTCGACGATCAGCAGCAGACCCTTCTTCAGGAAGGCGTCCTCGATGTTGTTGGCCGCTTCTTCCAGTGCCAGCAGTCCTTCCTTACGCGCTGTGTTGGAGAGCGCGATGATCTGCCGGATGTTCTCCGCCACGTTGTTGGCCGGGAGCTTCAGGATGAGCTTCATGGCCTTCAGACCGGCCAGGAAGTCCGGCATCGTGTTGGAAGCCAGCACGCACATGAGCGAGCCGATGACCGTCACGAAGAAGGACGGGATATCCACGAAATTCTTGAACGCGCCGACACCGCCGGAAGTGATGATACCGACGATCATGGCGACGAAGCACATGACAAGACCGATGATTGTTGCTATATCCACGTCTGACTACCTCATAAACGCAAAAATCCACAAGACATCTCTGCCTCCCCGCTCCTCACGGACGCGGACCGGCATAGATCTCCTGCTTGAATGATTTTACTAAATCCCTGACCTCTTGTCCACTCTCTTTAACCAGCAGTTTCTGCCCGTTCGTAAGAGTCAGCACCGTATCCGGTGTCTCCTCCACGGTCATGATCAGGTCCTCATTGACCAGATATTTCATGCCGTTGAGCCGGGTGACTTCGATCATCCTCTCCACCCTCCGTAAAGATACACCATAACATGATAGCACGATTTCCGTTGACGGTAAAGCAATATGTTATACGAAATATTGAGTATATGTAAATGAAATTTCGTATTATAGACAATAATACCCCGGGGGCGTACGGGACGCCCTCCGGGGTATCGGTCTGATGCGTTAACCGCTTATCATCTCTTGAGGTTCGTGAGTTCTTCCAGCAGGGTATCGGATACGGTGATGATACGGCTGTTGGCCTGGAAGCCTCTCTGTGTCGTGATCATGGTCGTGAACTCGTTGGAGAGATCCACGTTACTCATCTCCAGGACGCCGGTATTCATCTTGCCGCCGCTGACGGTGATATCCTGGATCGTGGCCGCTCCGGAGTTGTTGGTCGCCCGGTAGAGGTTGTCGCCGCCCTTCTCGAGACCGGAGGCATTGGCGAACTCCGCGGTGGCGATCTGTCCCAGGAGCTTGGTCTGGCCGTTGGAGTAGGAGGCGTAGATCTTGCCGGAGGTCTCCACGGCGATGCCGTTCAGCTCACCGACCATACGGCCGGTCTCATTGCCCTCGAGGTCGCCCTTGGTCGCCTTGAAGGTCGAGGAACCGTTCGTATTGACGTTGGTCATGGTCGAGGTGTCGACCGCGACGCTCTTGAAGCTCTCCAGGCCCTTGGGCGGCGTATCGTCGAACTTGAGGGTCAGATCCGCGCCCTTCACCAGCGCGCCCGTGTCGGCGTTAAAGGTGAGGATGTTGCTCTTTGCATTGCTCGTGATGACGATCTTGTCGCCGTCGATCTTAAAGGTCGCATCCGCGCCGTAGCTGTCGATCGCGGCATCGGAGAGCCCGAAGTACTCGCCGCCGAGGCCGGCCCGGTTGCTGGAGACGATATTGCCGAGCGAATCCTTCATCTTGGCGGTGGACTTGAGCTGCTTCAGATAGTACTCGCCGTTGGCGGCCTTGACGGAGACGCCGTTCTCATCGACCTCGGTGTCGTCGTTCAGTCTGGCTTCGGCCGTATCGGAGGCGTCCGTGCCGATCTGGGTGGAGAGACTCTTCTTCACCGACTCCTCCCAGGTCATGTTGGAGCCGAAGGTCACGCCCGCGAGAGCGCTGATGCCGATGGACTGGTTGTTCTTGTCGAGGATGTCCGCCAGCGTCACGGAATACATGGGCTCATTCTTGGGAGAGATCCCTTCCTTGCCGACATCGTAGTAATCATAGAGCGCATCGCCCTCCGCCGGGACGGGCTGGATGTTGGAAGTCGTCATCGGCTTGCCGTCGGGATTCTTCATCTGCTTGACGTTGAACTTCGCCGTGTAGAGATAGCCGCGGTCATCGTAGAATTCCAGCGTCATGACACGGCCGGCCTTGGAGGTCACGTTGGTATCCATCTGATCGATATTGCCGGTCATGAGGGCCTTGGTCGTGGCGGCGGGCGGATAGCTCATATTCTCCGCGTTCATGAGCTGCAGCTTGCCGATACCGGCGTTGATATCGACGGTCTTGCCGTCCGCGGAACTCCAGCCCTGGACCAGATAACCGGTGGACTGCATCGCGAGGTTGCCCGCGCCGTCCACGTAGAAGGTGCCGTCACGGGTGTAGAGCTGTTCCTGTCCGTTGTTCACGACGAAGAAGGAGCTGCCGGAGATCATGATATCGAACGGATTGTTCGTCGTCTGGGAGGCACCCTGCTGCTCGATCGCCGTGGAGATCGCGGAAGTCTGGACGCCCAGACCGATCTGACGGGCATTGACACCGCCGCGGGTCTCGGAGGCACCGGAGGCATTCTGCGTGGTCTGATACATGATATCCGAGAAAGTCATGCTCTGCGACTTGTACGCCGTGGTGTTGACGTTGGCGATGTTGTTACCGATGACATCCATTCTCGTCTGGTGGGTCTTCAGACCGGCAACGCCGGAAAACAGTGAACGCATCATAGGTCAGGTCCCTCCTTTTCTTATGCTTCGGAAGCTTCTGCAGCTTCGGTCTCGTTGGCAGCGGTTTCATCGGCTCCGGTCTCTTCCTCACCGGTCTCTTCCCCGATGAGCTCCGCCGGGTCGATACTGTTCAGCGCTTCCTGCGCCAGACTGGCCAGATTCTCGGCCTGTGCCTCCTGCAGTTCATCGATCCTCGCCTTGTACTGCTTCATCGCCGTGACATACGCGGGATCGATCATTTCCTTGGTCGCATCCGAGAAGGCGTTGTAGGCTGCGTACAGGGTGTTGATCGCATCCGCCTTCTCCAGCGTCAGGTCATTGATGTTGGGGAGCTTGTCGATCTCCTGCCCCCAGGCCTCGACCAGACGCTTCGCATCCGCGTAATCGGTGCTCATCACCTGGGAGACATCGCCGGCCGAGAATGTCCTGCCGTCCACCTCGATATAGGCCTTGTTGTTGGAGTAGTAGACCTTGTCCACCTGGCCCTCGAGATCATGTGTGAGGCCGTTCTCATCGGTGGGGCTGATGACCACGAGCTTGCCGACGAGGTCGCTCGCTCTGGAGAGTTCCAGGGAGCGGGACATGTTCTGCATCTGTTCCAGCTCCGAGAAGGTGGCGTACTGTGAGATGTACTCCGTGTTGGAGGTGGGCTCCAGAGGATCCTGGTACTTCATCTGTGCGACCAGGAGGGTCATGAACTGCTCCTTGTCCACATTGGACGAACCGCTCTTCTTGTCCTTGCTCATCGCGGATTCCGCGTTCGCGATCTGTCCGTCTTTGATCACTGCTCCGACTGCCATACTGTTCCTTTCCGAAAACTCCGTTCTCTTACTTTACGCGATCTCCGATCGGTCTATGCCGTGTAATCCACGGTCCCGCCGTTTGCCGCCATCATCTCAGCCGCGATCCGCTGTTCGTCTTCCAGTTCCTCCGGATCCGTCAGCTGTGAAAGGTCGATCCTGCGGGTCCCTCTGGGGCCCTGCGCCGTCATCTGCGCTTCTCTCTCTTCCTCCGAGGCGTTCCTGCCGCTGCCGCCGCTTAAATTGCTCTCAAATCCGTGGCTCGCGAGCGTCACTTCGACTGCCTCGATCCTGGTGCCCTGTTCATCCAGCCGCTGCTGGAGAGTGGAGATCTGACTCTCGATCGCCTGCCGTACGGTCTCGTTCTCTACCGCAAACTGGGCGACCATCCGTCCTGTCGCATCCTGCAGGACCGTGAGCTGTACATTGCCCAGGCTCGCCGGATGCAGGGTGAGTTCCATGCTCGTCATATCAGCTGCGAAATTCACCCGGATCTGCTCGGTGATCTGCCGGACGATCTCAACCATCTGCGTGGTGTCCGTCCGTGCCGTCTCCTGTGCCTGCATGACATCCGTGAATTCCACACTGCTGTCTGCCATGCGCCCGGCCAGTTCATTGACCACCTGGTCCGCCATCTGGTCGGGACGGATGCCTTCCCTGCGATTGCCGCCCCGGTTCTGTCCGCCGGCGGGATCCTGTTCCTGTCCGTTTTCCTGTGCCGCGGGAGCCTGCACGGCCTGTCTGGCCACCTCGCTCCCCTCTTCCATCGTCACCTCGACGGTGACCGTATTGCCTTCACTGTCGGTCTCGGTCCTGCTCACACGGACGGGCTGCTCATTCTCCGCCGCCTCAAGTGCCTCAGTAAAAGGTGTGACCGGTGCCGCTTCGATCTCCTCCGGTACTTCCTCAGGCTGCAGCTCGATCTGCTCCGTGATGAACTGCACATCCTCGGGGGCGATCTGCGCTTCCTCGCCGATCTGTCTCGCTGTCTGCAGCAGATCCTGCAGGGTCGCATAGAGATCGGCATCCGTCACCAGGGTCATCGGATCGCTCTCGCCGGAAAGCTCCGTGATGAGGGCCGTGAGGTTCGCCGGGTCGAGCAGCTGGAAGGCTTCCAGTCCCAGGATCTCCATGGCGACTTCCACATCCGCCTCTGTGAGATCGAGCTTTTCGGCGACCTCTGAAATAACCTGACGCCCGGCGTCATCGGCGTGCTCTTTCAGGTTTTCCACCTGCTTCGCATTGTCATCCGTGACCCGAGCGTCTTTTTTGTCGTCCTGACTGATCGTATTCTCTTTGTTGTTCTGGTTGTTCTCTTTGGGCTTTGTCGCCGCATCCCGCACCGGACTCTGCTTCCGGGTGCTGCCGATCGCCGTGATATCGGTATCGGCTCCGGAATCCGGCTTCTGCTGCGCTGTTGCTGATCCCGCCTGTATCACGGCCGATCTCGCCGCTTCGAGGATCTCGCCCGCCTGCCGCACCATCTCTTCGAATTCACCGGTGCCCTGCTTCGCGGCTCTTCCTCCGGGGATCCCTGCCGCATTCGCCTGCGGTACTGCCTGCATCAGTGCGTCCAGCCTCTGGATCTGTGTACCCGCCATATTCACTCCTGTCTGTAAAGGTGCTGTCACTGCTTGCTATACATTATATCGACCGCGAAAGCGAATACTTTAGTATTAAAATCACCTTTGTTATTTTTTCGTTCAGTCTCCCAGTGCCGGCAGCGTATCGGGCTCCAGCAGCTCCGTCAGGACACCGGCCACCTCGGCATCCATGACCGCCAGGATCTTGCCCCGGTCGTCCGCCGACATCTGCTGCAGGATCCTCGCCGCGAGATCCGCGTCGTTCTTGTTGTTCACCAGATCCTCAAAGATCCCCGCCGCCTTCTTGGCCTTCATGGAGGAATAGGTCTGGGCGTACTTCTGCACCTCTTCCGTGTCGAGCCTGGAACGGATCGCCTCCTGGTACAGCTGCGCGGCCAGTTCCGGATCGATCCCTTCATAATATTTGATATACTCCTCGGGACCCGGGCCGTTCTCGGCATAGATGACCTGCTCGTAGAAATCCGCCTTGACGCGCTCGAATTCCGCCTGTTCCTGCTCAAACGGCTGCAGTCGGTTCAGCTCCGCCTGCTGTTCGGCGATCGTCTGGGCATAATCGTTGTTGCGCTGCTGTGCCTGCGCGAGTTCCCCCTCGAGCTGCCGCACATAGGCATCGGAACTGCCGCTCCCCGTTCCCTGGCCGCTGCCGGAGACGCCGTCCTGTCCGTCCGGGATCGTCGGCAGGTTCAGTTCCGGCAGGGAACCGTCGGGGTTCTGTTCGGCCTGTGCCGGCGTTTCCTGCCCTTCCTCTCCCTCCACGGGGATCGAGCCCTCGGGGAGGATCTTGTTGATGACCGGCACATTGCCGAAGATCGGCGCCATGACCTGGGAGCCGAAGCCGCCGACATCCAGCCGGATGAGCAGCGCCATGATCGCGAGCCACATCAGGATGATGAGGACCGTGATCACAAAGGTTGCAAAGCCGCTGCCCACGTCCTCCGCATCGAGATCCGCCTCATGTCTGGCGATCTCCTTGCGTCTGGCCCTGCGCTCCTTCTTCCCGGCCTTCTCCTCGGCCTTTAACTTCTTGCGTTCTTCCTTGAGACGCTTCCGCTGCTCTTTCTCGTCGAGCGCGGCAAATTCCGCGTCATCGTAACCTGCTGCGTTTCCCATGGTCCTGTCTCCGTGTCAAAAACTCTTATAGTATTACTATTCGCAGCCCACCCCCATTCGCACACGGTCGCTACGCGACCTTTCCCGTGCTTCGCACTAAGTCTGCTCATGCGGGTGGGATTCCTGCTTCGCATGCCCGAGCCACAAGCAGAAATTCGCTTGCAAGCAAGCTTGCGCTCTTTCTGCTTGCAGCTCGGCTGCGAATAGTAATATTAGTGTACCACATTATTGCGTCTTTTGCCCGTACACATAACTCGAACGCTCATCGTTCTCCTTGGCTTCCCTCGCGCGCTCCTCCTGCAGGAAACGCTCGTACGCCTTCTCACGCAGGCGCTCGTGGATCTTGCGCTCCTGCATGGCTTCGGTGAGCCGCTGCCGCTCGAGTTCCACCTGCTTCTCGGCGCGCGCCACCTGCGAACGCTGCGAGGCGATCATCGTATCCATGGTCTCGACGGCGTGATCGTTCTCGATGATATCAAAAACATGGAGGGCGCTCTGACGTTTCTTCCTGCCCTCCTCCCTGTATTCCTCGCGCCTGGAGAGGAGTTCTTCGAGCTTTTCCTCCTCGTCGGCGAGCCTCCGCTGCGCCTCGGCGAAGACCGTGCGCTGCTGCTCCTCCTGCTTCTCCTTGATCTCCAGGATATTCTGCATCCGGTAGCGGAATACGGCCATGGCTTAGTCCTCGAAGAGAGCCTCCAGCATCCGCACCTCCTCGTCAAAGGTGAACCGCTCGTCCGTCGCCTGCATGAGGAACTCATTGACGCTCTCGATCTTGGAGATGGCATAATCGATACCGGGATTGGCGCCGCTCTTGTAGGCGCCGATATTGATCAGATCCTCCGCGTTGTTGTAGGTCGCAAGCACATTCTTGAGTTTTCCGCTCGCCTTCTTGTGCTCCGGCGTCGTGATCGCGGCCATGCACCGGGAGATGCTGGCCAGCACGTCGATGGCGGGATAATGGTTGCGCGCCACGAGATTGCGGTTTAAGAAGATGTGTCCGTCCAGGATCCCGCGTGCGGTATCCGTGATCGGCTCGTTGAAATCATCGCCGTCCACCAGCACCGCGTAGAGGCCTGTGATGGAACCTTTCTCGGAACGGCCCGCACGCTCGAGCAATTTGGGCATCTCCGCGTAGACACTCGGCGGATATCCTCTGGATACCGGCGGCTCCCCGTTCGCCAGGCCGATCTCACGCTGTGCCATGGAGAAACGGGTCAGATTGTCCATCATGAGCAGGACATCCTTGCCCTTGTCACGGAAATACTCCGCGATGGCCGTGGCGGTCTTGGCCGCCTTCATGCGCTCCAGAGCCGGCTTGTCCGAGGTCGCGATGACGACCACGGAGCGCTTCATGCCTTCCTCACCGAGATCTCTCTCGATGAACTCCCGCACTTCACGTCCGCGCTCGCCGATGAGGGCGATGACATTGACATCCGCATTGGTATTGCGGGCGAACATGCCCAGCAGTGTGGATTTTCCCACACCGGATCCGGCAAAGATCCCGATCCGCTGTCCCTTGCCGATCGTCAGCAGTCCGTCCACCGCCTTGACGCCCAGCGTCAGTACCTCCGAAATGGGATCTCTCTTCATCGCGTCGGGCGGCAGCGATTCCACGGAGCGCGGGATCCCGCCCGGGATCGGTTCTCCGGGATGATCCGAGGTGGAATCCAGACGGCCGAAGCCGTCCAGCGTCTTTCCCAGCAGATCGTCACTCACATAGACCTGCAGTGACTCATCGGTATTCTCCACAATGGAGCCCTCACCGATGCCGTAGGTATTCTCATAGGGCATGAGGAGCACGCGGCCGTTCTTGAAGCCGACGACCTCTGACAGAGCGGGCTCGCCGCTCATAGCACCTTCTCCTTCTTTATCCTTGGGATAGATCCGGCAGATATCGCCCATCCGGGCGAGAGGGCCCGCCGATTCGATGGTCAGACCGACCACATTGATCACCTTGCCGCGCATCTTGGCATAGGTGCCGGAAAGCGCCTTGCTGTATTTGGAATAGTCGATCGACAGCGCTTCCATTATTTTCTGTCCGACATGGATAAGAGCTGCAGCTTCTTCGCCAGTTCCGACAGCTCCGTGCCGAGGCTGCAGTCAAAAACGCCGCCGTCGGTCTCCACCATGCATTCGTTTTCCTTGAGGAAACTGTCCTCCACGATCTCGAGAGAACAATTGGGATTCGGAAGCGAACCCTTCAGCGTCTCACGGGCATCCAGGATCTCATCATAGTCCGCGGAGGAGACATGGATCAGGAATTCCCCGGAGGGTTCCGCACGCATGAGAGTCTGCGAGAGCAGGTGCAGGATCACCTGCTTGTCCTGCGCCAGACGCACACCGAAGATGTGCTCATAGATCCTCGTGAGCGTATCGACCATCTCGGGTTCGACCGAATCGACCATCCGCCGGTACTCCTCCTCCAGCTCCTGTGCCCTGGCCCGGATGGCATCCTCCTGCGCCTTGTTCCCGGCCGCGGCCTCCGCGAGCCCCGCCTGATACCCCTCATCATGGCCCTGCATCCTGGCGGCTTCCCTGATGGCATCCGCCTCACGCTGCGCATTCTCTATGATCTGCTCCGCCTCGGCGCGCATCTGCTCCAGCTGCGCATTGGCCGCCTCGATCTCCTCCTCGGAGGGCATGCCCGGCATCTGCGTATAAGCGCCCTCCTCCTGCGCTGCCTGATACAGCGCGGGATCGGCGGTCAGCTGTTCCAGTTGAGAGGGATCAAGGCCTTCGAAATCGGCCTCGGTGGGAGGTTCCTCGGATTCCCCGGACAACCCGGCCTGCGCGAGTCGGTTCAGCTCCTTCTGACGCTTCTCCTCCACACGCTGTTCAAACAGGCCGTTGGTATCGATCGTGACAGGGGCCGCATCCTGCTTTATGCGGATAAAAGCCCCCTTGTACAGATTAGACAACTAACTCATCACCTCCGCCTCTGGAGATCACGATCTCGCCGGAATCTTCGAGCTTGCGGATGACGCTGACGATCTTCTGCTGTGCTTCTTCGACGTCCTTCATGCGGACAGGTCCCATGAAGTCCATATCCTCCTTGATCATGACAGCCAGACGCTTGGAGAGGTTGTTAAAGATCGCCGCCTGGACCTGCTCATTGGAGCCCTTGCAGGCCAGAGCCAGATCGCCGTTCTCCACCTCACGCAGCACACGCTGGATCGAACGGTCGTCCAGGAGGAGGATATCCTCGAAGACGAACATCTTCTTGCGGATCTCGTCGGCCAGCTCGGGCTCTTCGATCTCCAGCGTCTCCATGATGTGCTTCTCTGTCGCACGGTCCACGGTATTGAGGATATTGACCACGGCGTCCACACCGCCGACGATCGTGTAATCCTGATTGACCAGGCTTGAAAGCTTTGATTCCAGCACGCGTTCCACCTCTTTGATGGTATCCGGGCTCGTGCGGTCCATGAGCGCGATCCTGCGGGCCACATCGGTCTGACGGTCCGGAGAGAGCGCGGACAGGACCATGGCGCTCTGCTGCGGAGACATATAGGACAGGATCAGCGCGATGGTCTGCGGATGCTCGTCCTGGATAAAGGTGAGGATCTGCGAAGGATCCGTCTTGCGGATGAACTCGAACGGCTTGACCTGCAGGGAGGCCGTGAGCTTGCCGATGACGTCCATCGCCTTGTCCTCGCCCAGCGCCTTCTCCAGCAGTTCCTTGGCATAGCTGATACCGCCCTCCGCGATATACTGCTGTGCCAGACAGACCTGATAGAATTCCGCGATCACCGCTTCCTTGATCTGCGGCGTGATACTGCGCGTATTGGCGATCTCCAGCGTCAGCTGCTCGATCTCATCCTCTTTGAGATGCTTGAACAGAGCCGAACTCTTCTCCGGGCCCAGAGCGATCAGCAGTACGGCTGATTTCTGTAATCCCGTCAGGTTTTCGATGAGTGCGCTGTCGGCACCCTCGTATTCGTCATACGCCATTATGCGAAGTCCTCATTGAGCCAGTTCCTGAGCAGGTTGGCCGCCGCTTCCGGATTGTCCTCGATAAACTGCTCGATCATGCGCTTGAGCTCGCTTCCCTCATCCACCTCGATATTGGGCAGCATCTCCTCATCCGGCTGGGATTCCAGCAGCTGCTCCACGGAGAGTTCCTCCGGCTGCTCTTCCTCCTGTGCGTTCTTGCCGGCGCGCATGCTGCGCAGGATCACGAAGGCAAGCAGCCCCAGGATGAGCAGGATCAGCAGGATCTGCAGGATATCGGTCAGGCCGATCGCGCCGCCCTCTCTGTCGATGAAGACATTCTCGCGATACGCCATGAGCGCGATGTTCGCCTCAGGGATCCCGGTGGCCTGTGCCGCGAGACGGACCATCTCCGGATCGGGCTCCATCCGCACACGCTCGCTGTTGGCCGCCTTGTACTCCTCCCAGTTCATCTCGTCCAGGAAGCCGCGGGTCTTGGCATCCTCCTCGCTGATCACATTGTAGTCGATCGCGGCCACGGAGAGCGTGGATTTGTCATAATCGATATTGCCGGCCGTCGAATAGGTCTTGGTGATGGACTCGTTGGGCAGATAGTCCTTGTTCATCTCCTCGACGGTCTGATAGGTGATCTCATTGTCCTGCAGGACATAGGTCGTGTCCGAATTGGTATCCGTTCCGGGCACATCGCCGGGGCCGTTGCGCGTCTCGGACTCATAACTGTCCTCATGCGACAGAACACCCTGTGTGGCGCCCTCCGGCGGATAATACTCATGGGTGGTATTCTCCTTGTTGGAGAAATCCATCGCGAGATTCACCCCGACCTCTACGTTATCATAAAGGCTGGTTCCGAGCAATACATTCTTGACCTCGCTCTTGACCATCTGCTCCGCCTTGGATTTCACGGAGAGCGTGGAGCTGGCGAGCCCGGAAGCCGAAGAATCCGTACCGCCGGCAAAGAGCATATTGCCGTCGGTGTCCATGATGACGATATTATCGGTGGTCTCATTGCCGATCGCCGTGGCGATGGAGCGCGCGAGGAAAGCCGCATTGTCCGCGTCAAACCGCGCGTTCTTGGCGAGCTTCAGGGTGACGCTCGCCGTGGACTCCTGCTCCGCGCGCAGCAGCGTCCCGTCATTCTCGGGGAGATGGAGCTTGACGATCGCGGTCTCGACCGCCTCCAGCGCTTCAATATCCGTCTTTAACTCGCTCTGGAGGTAGACCACATATTTCTTCTGTTTGTCGGATTCGGTGGTGGAAAAGCTTCCGTCGGTGACATTGTCGATCGTATAGGCCGTGGACTGGATCGCATTGGCACCGAGAAGAAGACGCGCCTCGGAAACCTGGTTCTCAAGGACCCGGTAATCCAGTGCGTCATCGGAGATCTGATAATTGATACTGTTCTCATCGAAGAGCGCCTTGATCTGGGCAGACTGTGTCGTGTCCTCCGCGGAGAGCAGGAACACATAGTGGGGCTGATTAAAGATATTGACCGCGAGCACCACGAGGACCACGGCCAGCGCCGAAGCGACGACGATGATCGTCTTCTGTCTGGTGGTGAACCTGTTCCACCACTCCTTGAGCTTGTCGAGGATCGTACGCAGCCTCTCAACAATACCGTTCATCATACCCCTCCTGTATCTTGTTTCCCTGTATCCGCAGGAGCACGCAGGTTGCCCGCCTGCGCTCCGCATCCCCGCCGCGGCGGGGTCTTACTGTCATTCTGAAATCCCCCTTACGGGGCATTATCTATCAGATCTGCATCTGCATGATCTGATTGTAGGCCTGCATCACGCGGTCACGGATGGCCACGGTGTACTGCAGGGCCGTGCTTGCCTTCTGCAGAGCGATGGAGAGATCGTGCGTGTTGGTCGTCTTGCCGAGCGCCCAGCGGATCTCCTCATTCTCCGCGTCAGACAGGTAGGCATTGGTGGTATTGATATTGTCCACCGCCTTGTTCAGCATATCCTGGAATGTGTAATCCGGCCCGTCCGTGTTGAATACGGACCAAGGCTTGCTGTTGTAAGCTTTCTCCGCCTTGCGGATATCCGCCGCGCGGACATTGCGCAATGAATCGATCGCGATATCAGCCATAGGATCCTAAACCTCCGTTATACCGGCCCCGGTCAGCCGCCGTTTGCCAGTGACAGCCCCTGGCTCGCCAGCTGCTTGCTGGCATTGAACGCCGTGGCATTTGCCTCATATCCGCGGCTCGCGTCGATGAGGTTGGTCATCTCCGTCACCGTGTTCACATTGGGATAGGTGACATATCCATTCTCGTCGGCATCCGGATGCGAGGGGTCATAGACCATGTGCGCCTGTGTCCAGGTATCCTCCTGCACCGTCGATACGCGGACGCCCTTGCCCGAATAATGATCCTTCTTGATGTTCAGGATCCGGGAAAAAGGTGTCTCGGAGCTCTTCTCCTGAAAGGTCACGACCTTGCGGACATAACGGCCGCCGCTCTCGGTGCGCGTCGTATTGGCATTGGCGATGTTCTCCGAGATGATATCCATGCGGAAGCGCTCCGCCGTCATGCCCGAAGAGTTGATGTTAAAGGAATCAAAAATGCTCATACGTCATGCTCCTTTCCGCATCAGGAAGACTTCATGGCAGTCTGGAGATTGTCGAATTCACTCTTGATCCCTGCCATGATGCCCTGATACTTGAGCTGGTTGGCGGCAAGCTCGACATTTTCCGTGTCGATGTCGACATTATTGCCGTCGAGGCGGTACGAGTAGTTGATGTGATCGTAGTATACCCGCGGCCTGAGATCGTCCTTGAGGGCGCCGCGAACCTTGGAATCCATGGAGATATACCGCGAGTCACCAAGCGCCTGCTGCAGCTGGGACTCGAAATCGATGTCCTGCCGCTTGTAGCCCGGCGTGTTGACATTGGCGATATTGTTGCCGATGACCTCATTCCTGGTCCAGGAGGCATCCGCCGTCCGGTCGAGGATGTTGATATAGTCATAGGCATTGGAATTGATCATATCATCCTGCTCCTTTCCGGTACCGGTCCGCGCGATGGCTTCACGCAGCCGGCGTGGCATTCCGACGCGGGGGCATCCGCACCGAAATACAGTTTAAATGGTTTTGGTACAAAATACAAGGGTATTTTTGAAAAATAATACAATATCTAGTGTTTTGTTGTCGGTCGGTCAGTTTCCTGCGCCCGGCAACCTCTCCTCATAAGCACCGCCTCCTTTCCGCAAATACCGTCGTGAGACAAAGATATGACATCAGAAATAACTCCGATTGATATATCGGCAGCACGGCCGAAAGAGTTTAGCGCCGGATCCGGCAGGAAATTTCCTGTCTTACCCAACGGGTACCTGCAAACGCGGCTAACCCATGTTTGCAGGTACCATTTTCAGACCTCCGGACCCCTCTTCGACTGTCACCAGCCTGTCCATGGTACCTGCAATAACTGCAAACCCTTGTTTGCAGTTACCATTTTCAGACCTCCGGACCCCTCTTCGACTGTCACCAGCCTGTCCATGGTACCTGCAAACACCGACAACCCTTGTTTGCAGTTACCACTGCGCATACTTTCATAGGAATACCCACGAAAAAAAGCACACGAAAATGCAAAAACATGCATTTTCGTGTGCCCCGGCAAGTTTTTCCTGATATCAATAGAAGATCTTCTTATCCAGTACCGTCCCGGTCAGCGGATCCCAGATGAAGACACCAAGGCCGTCGAAGGGTTCGAAGACGAGCTCGCCGTTCAGGAACACGTCGCAGGGATGCTTCGCGTCCGATGACGAGTGCACCTTGAGGATCTGCGTCTCGTCCAGATCAAGAAAATAATCCTCTCCGGGATCGGAATTGAGATACGCCAGCAGTTTCCCGTCCCGGATCACCGCGACACCCTGCCGCTCGAAGAAACCGCCCTTCAGTCCCAGGCTCTCCCCGGCGCGCTCCAGATTGAGACTGGAGGAGGCATAGTCGCCGTCAAGCCGGACAAGCGTCACAAGCCCCTCCTCACCGGAGATCCGCTCAAAATACGGCGTAGGAACATTCATCTCCATGATCTCCTGCCCCAGACAGAGCCGGTCCGCCCATGCCAGGGACTCGTCCCACTGATGATAGGCTGCGTCCCCCCGGTGGTCCTCCAGCGCATAATGCGAAGCCAGATATCCGCCCAGCCATCGGGAGAGCTTCTCCCCGCCGCTTGCATTCAGATGGTCAAAATCCAGATAATCCGTCTCATAGTCCAGACAGGAGCACTCAAACAGCGTGCGGTCCGTGAGATACGGCACCTCCAGTTCGTCGAGATAGGCGAAGATCCCGTTATAGATCCGGCGGTCCCACTCATGGATCTCGTACGGCAGGAGCGTAAAGGCCAGCTCAAATTCCCGCTCTTCGGACAGCGTCACCAGATCGTCGATCCACTTCCTGTTGCGTTCAGAGAGTTCATCCGCTTCCATCAGGGCATCCCAGGCGGGATCGTGCGGGATATCCGCTACCGTGAACCGGTAACAGTACCCCCGCCCGTAGTCGCTGTAATCGTTCGTGATGAAATCATAAGCGCCCAACTCGCGGTAGCGGGAATGGATCACGGGCCATTTCAGGATATAATCTCCCCGGTTTTTTTCGGTGTTGGGATCCTCCATCACCATCCGCACCTGATTGACCCCCGTGCGCATGGGCAGCATGCTCCGGTAGGTGTTGCCGGTGGTCCCCTCCTCAAAGGAAGCCGCCAGCAGATCCACCATCACTACCTGCGGGGACTGGGTCTTCAGCGCCTCCATCGTATAATGATAGGCTGCCGGAGCATCCTGCCCGGAAATGGCCATGTCAAAGGAGGAGAACCCCTGCTCCCGCCAGATCACATCCGGATTGATATCGCCGTAGACGTGGCTGCTCCCCACGAAGAGCACATCGATGGTATTCCTGTCCGTGGCGTACAGCTGCTGCACGCTGGAGAGATAATCCCCCATCGTGTCCTTCCAGGACAGCACCCGGTAGATCCCGGCGAACGCCAGGATCGTCAGAGCGATCAATATCACGGTTGCAGCAAACTTCTTCATGCTCTTCCCTAAAATGTAAAGTAAATGAACTGCGATGAATCGAAATCCACGCCGTACACCCCGTACACCACGATCATGACCGCGAGCAGTACGAGTACACCCCAGCGGAAATACAGATTCTGCCGCAGCAGGAACGCGTACAGCTCCTCTTTCTTAAGAAGGCGAAGCAGATCCACGGCCACCAGGATCACCAGGGCAGCCAGGAGCACATGCGCCTCAAACCGGTCCAGCCCCAGACTGTAGAGACTGTCGTCAAACAGTGCCCAGGGATCCGGGCGCGTGAAAATGCGGCCGATATAGAAGAACGCATCCGTCATAGTCTCCGCCCGGAAGAAGATCCAGGCAAAACTCACCAGCGTAAAGGTGCCCGCGATCTTCAGCAGCCGGAAACTGAACGCCTCCGTTTTGACCGACAGACGCGTGAGCACAGCCCGCACCGGCCTGCCCAGCAGATCTCCGATCACCTGCAGCGCCCCGTGGATCGCGCCCCAGAGGACATAAGTCCAGTTGGCACCGTGCCACAGGCCGCTTGCCAGAAAAGTCAGCATGATGTTCACATACCTGCGGACACGCCCCTTGCGGTTGCCGCCGAGCGGAATGTACACATAATCCCGGAACCACGAGCTCATGGAGATATGCCAGCGATGCCAGAAATCCGCGATCCCCTCCGCGAAGTACGGAGTATCGAAGTTATCCATCAGCCGGAACCCCATGACTCTGGCCGCTCCGACGGCGATATTGGAGTAGGCGCCGAAGTCGCAGTAGATCTGCATGGTAAAGGCCAGCATGCCCGCGATCAGCGCAGTGGACCGGTAGGCCGCCGGCTCCTCGAAAACCGTATCCGCCACGATGGCGAGCCGGTCCGCAAGCACGATCTTCTGGAAAAAGCCCCAGAGCATCAATGCGAGGCCCGAAGTGATCCTGTCGTAATCACGTACTTTTATATTCTTAATATCGTGTAATTGCGGAAGGAAATTTTTGCTCCGCTCGATCGGCCCGGCCACGAGCTGCGGGAAGAACGAGACAAACAGCGCATAATTGAGGAGATTCTTCTCCGCCGGCACTTCGCCGCGGTAGACATCCGCCACGTACCCCAGTGCCTGAAAGGTGTAAAACGAGATACCGACAGGGAGCAGGACATTTAACGATGCCCGGAGCGGCGCCGCACCGGCCAGCGCCAGTGCCCTGCTGATACTCTCGACGGTAAAATTGAAATACTTGAAAAAGAACAGGATCCCGAGATCAATGACAAATGCGGAGATGAGCGCCGCGCGGCGGACACCTTTCCTCTCCTCTCCCGCCCGGTCGATCACAAGACCGGCCGCGTAAGAGACGAGTGTTGCCGCGGCGATCAGCAGCGCGTATTTCGCATTCCAGCAGGAATAAAAGAAATAGCTGCAGACAAGCAGCCAGAAAGCCCTGAGACGCCTGGGGATAATGACATAGAGCAATACGACAACGGGAAAAAAGATCAGGAAACCGACGGAATTAAAGAGCATGTCCCGTCCTCACTTTTTGAGCTGACCCTTGACTTTGGCGACCTCTTTGGACGCCACATCGTTGAGCACCTTGATATAGGTGCCCTTCATGCCGGAGGAACGGGTCTCGATGATCCCCGCACTCTCGAATTTGCGCAGCGCGTTGACGATGACGCTCCTCGTGATCCCCACGCGGTCCGCGATCTTGCTCGCGACCAGGATCCCCTCGTCTCCGTCCAGCGCTTCAAACACATCGACGATCGCCTCCATCTCGGAGAAGGAAAGCGTGCGGATCGCCGCCTCGACATCCTTATGCTTGCGCTCCTCTTCGGCATTCTCCTCGCTCTCGGCGCGCAGCATCTCGAGGCCCACCACCGTGGTCGCATACTCGCTCAGGATGATGTCGTCGAGCTCGTAGGCCTCATCGATCTTGTAGATGAAGATCGTCCCCAGCCGGTCGCCTGCGATCTCGACCGGCGTGATGATCGCCGTGTAACGCTTCGTGTCGATGTTCACAAAGCCGAGCGTATCCAGATTCACATTTTCCTTGGTGGAAAGAACGGACAGAAAACGCTCGTTCAGACGCTTGTCCATAAAGGTGCCGACCTTGTCCGGCAGAAGCTCCCCGATCCGCTCGACCTCGTCGATCTCTCCGATCCCGAGGAGCTTGCCCTTGCGGGAGATCACGAGGATATTGGAGGAAAGCGTCCCGGCGAGGACGCGGCAGATATCGTTGAAGACGACCTTGCCGTCCCCCGTCTCATGCAGGAGACGTCCGATCCTTCTGGTCTTGTCCAGGAGTTCTACATTACTCACGCATCAATCCTCATCGGAATCCGACGGTTTCTCGGTGACATAGCCGCACTCGGTGTTCGTGCAGGTGAGTTTGTTGCCGCGCACAACCATCATGGACCCGCAGGCGGGACAGGGGGTCGCGGCGGGCTTGGCCCAGCTCATGAAATCACAGTTCTGATAATCGATGCAGCCGTAAAACACACGTCCCTTGCGTGTCTTCTTGCGCACGATGTCCTTGCCGCACTTGGGGCAGGAGACACCGATCTTCTCAAAATACGGTTTGGTATTGCGGCACTCCGGGAAACCTGGACACGCCAGGAATTTGCCGTGCGGGCCGTACTTGATCACCATGTTGCGGCCGCAGTTCTCGCAGACCTCCTCGCTGACCTCGTCGGCGATCTTTACCTCCGCGAGTTCCTGCTCCGCCTTATTCACGGCCTCATCCAGATCCGGATAGAAATTCTCGACAATGGTC
>JAEEGL013601467.1_pt1 | contig 39404 bp, 36 predicted proteins | sample 9134231 | NCBI WGS metagenome assembly JAEEGL01 (sample SAMN16246548, study PRJNA631951) | gut metagenome | biome: gut microbiome; feature: rumen; material: fiber-attached | host: Bos | place: Iran: Karaj | collected 2018-10
GAAAACATCAAATGCTGTATCAATCTCTGCTAGGTTTGAAAAAGAATTTCTATAGCCTGCTAGGTCCAAATTTGAGTGATCAAATCTTTCCATAAAGTATCTCATACCATAATATGCATGCAGAAGTATTCCATCTCTTCCTTCACTACGATAGTTCTTAACAAACATTCCTTGTGTTTTTTCACGATAAGTTTCAGAGTCTTCTCTCCAAAACTCTGATTTGTAGTCGCACTCATAATCATATAAAAAAATTACTTTTCCCCAGTCACCCATCTGTCACCTCCGTATATTCTTCTTCATCCCAATCATCGTCTTCATCCCAGTAATCGTCTTCATCAGAACATTCATCATCGAATGAGCAAACAGGGTATTCATCCCATTCCTCATCAGGGTCATTTCCCCAATATCGATCGCATGGAACCTCAAAAAGCTTATCCTCAAATTCCTTTACTCGCTCAGGCTGGTCTAGAAGATTTACAAAATCATTTCCTGAAATCCAAAATTCTTCTGTATCACCAACACCAATCATTGTAATTGAATGATCACAAACGACATTAGAGCTTGAGTTATATAGAACCGAAAGTCCAATACATTGAATTCCTTTTATTAATTCGCTGTCCCTTACTTTCTCATTTAATACAACAAATATATCCCCAGCATATAGCGTCTCAAAGTCATAATAAACATCAAGCTTTTTATCTTTAATAGCCTGAATAAATTCTTTGCTATCTACATCTGCTTCCCCATTAATAGGATCAACTGCAACTTGGGCCGCCAAGACACAGCTTTTATCGCCATACGCATTCTTTTCAAATTCATCATACGCTGGATTTCCATGATGCCATGGTTCCAAATTATCCATTGGTTCCAAATCATAATCACTAAAAAGTTTTTCAATAGCTTTCATAGTATCTTTCCTTTCTATATTTCAGCTAACATGAACAAATCGTTACATATTAATTCACCGTGCTCAGATAAATACTCTGGAGCAAAGTTCACAAATTCCTGTACGCTAATATCATTGTAATCACCAAGATGAATCAGAGTCGCCTTCAATGTTTTTAATTGATGTGCATCACTTGGCAGTAAAAAACCAACAGCATAATCTTTGGTCATCGGATTCTTGTAAACTGTAAGATTGCGATTTTCAAAGATATTTGCGATCGGCTTCATTTGCTTTGCTGTTGTTATTACAGCATCTAACGTGTTACAAATGATGAACGATGTGTCAAGCTTTGTATCCCATTCGATGGATATCATCACGTTGTTATCATCTAGCTGACTTGATTGAAGATTTGTCACTTCAGCATCTGCTGGTATATATTCTTGGTTTTTCAATTGCCCCATCACCACATCAGCTAGACCATTTAGCGTTTTATCAATTGTTTCCTGGTTTACAAATTCTTCATCGAAAAGAACCGTCTTAATCTGAAATGTTCTTTGTCCTGTTCTTGCAACATTCATTTCCCTAGGTTTAATATTTTCCATACGTAAATACCTCGCTTTCCTATTAATAAAACTTATTGTAATCATCTTCGTCAGAAGCTTCATCCTCTGAATCTTCCTTCCACTCATTAAGTCTTTCAACAAGTTCTTCATAGCTATAAGCCTTAGCAAGCTTCGCATATGTTTCATCCATATGATTCATATGCCATGAGCTATAGTAGTCACAGTTTTCCATTAACAACTCGTTGATTCCCCAACCAGCGGTTTCAGCGTTGATTTCCTTTAAAACTTCAATCTTGTTTTCTAAAGTGTTGTTCTTAAATGTATTTGTCATAATATTTTTTCCTTTCTTAATAGAAAAATTAGTTATCATTTGGTTATCTTTTTCCTTTAGGCTGGAACATCCCTGCAAGTATTTATAAAGCATCAAAGCCGCTTACAGTCACTGTCGGTGAACTATCCCCCACCCACCGACCGGGGAGCACATATGAAGTTGTTCCTTAAGCATGTACACATTGTATCAGGGTATAAAAAGAGTCTTCGTAAAATTTACGAAGACTCTTTCTATGTTATCTTAACCAACATAATTATTTTATTTTTTATCTTCTGAATCATTAGTGTAAAAATACTTCTGTAACGCTTTAGGACAACCAGCTGGCATAGTTCCGTTCATTTTCTTAAACTCACCAAGTACATCCGCCTCCAAGACTATTTCCTTCTCAAAAAAATCATTAGCGGTTATTACACTATCGCATTTATTATCAACAAGATTGTATGCAATAGATTGAGCTATTCCACAGCCAGCAATGTTATCCCAGTTAGAAATATAATCGATTCCACAATGAAAACTATCTGGATACTTGAAATAGCCTTTTGCATAATAATCCTTACCAATAATGTATAACCCTGCTCCACTCTTTGAATCCATACGAATTGGAATTAGGATTGAATCACTAGACTTCGATTTATTTATACTTTTAAAGAATCTGTCATATTCTTCTAATGGTAAATCAACTTTGTTTACATTATCTGCTCCTTCTATTCCTCCAATTTTCTTGCTGTAGTATTTGTACCACGCGTCAATCATTTCAAGCGGTGGGTTGCTAACGTTCTTTTTAGTTGATTCCTTGTATGAGTTTGTTACTTTATCTTTGGTCACTGGATATCCATAGTTAGTCATGGTATCCTGAATGTATTTACTAATGATTGCATCTTTTTTCTCTGGATTTTCTTGTATTTTCTTTTTTAATTTCTCATTATTATCAACTATATAGTTATATAAAAAAGACTCATTTTGATTTTGATCAAAATCATCTCGTACCAAGGTCAATACTTCGTCTTTTATTCCTCTGACAGGTCTCCTTACTATTTTTCTTGGAGAACGAATTACCTCTCTCATATTATTATAAACGGTAAAATATTTTCCACCATCCAACCAAGACCCAATTCCGCATTGAGAAAGAGTTATATGTAATGCATTTATACAATCGTCCTTAAAATATTTTCTGTTGTATAAATCCACCCCCTTTTCCAAAAGGAGTTGGCATGATTTCTTAATATTCTCAGGAGTAAAGCAACTTTTCCAGTCATCCGTACTTCCTTCTCTCCATACAATTCCAGCTGTTGCTAATATTCTATTTCTTTCTTCCCTCAAGGTATTTTTAACATTGTTATTTATTGCTTCTACTTGGTCGATGGTAGGATTTCCCCATCGGGCCATTTGGTCTTTCACCTCTTTATAGGATTTAATTAAGGCTTCGTCACCATTAAACATTTTATCAATGTCTTTTTCAGTTAATTTAGCAGCCCAAGCCTCATCTTCTCGTCTTTCCTTTAAAACGCTCTCCCTTAAATCTCCAGGATTTTCTGTTGCTATCTTAAGATAATTCTTTACATCATCTGACATCAATTCTATTGCGGCTTTGCGTTGTTCCTCTGATAGCAGTGACGATAAATTTTCACCTGTAACTGCTTTGTAAGCACGGGACAAACTATAAAAAATGCCCTCAGGAACATTCACATCTACATATATAATATGTGAGGTTCCACCAACTTCTACAATTTCGTTCCAAACAATCAAATCCTTATGAAGTTCCGAAGCATTTTTGTAGGACAATGGTTGCTCTATTCTTTCAATAACTGCACCCCAGGTTCCAGCCTCCGAATACCAGTTAATCTCTCCAGGCTCGTTATAGACAGCAAGTGAAAATACCGTATCCATGAAGGTACTGTATAATTCCCTGTCTTCTTCAGAGAATGGGTCCGGTTTCAAGTCTGCCAGCAAACTTTCTTCCCCCATAAATTGCAATCGATGTCCACGGTATAGTTCAAGTGTCTGTATAAATTCCGAATACACTTCATTTCGAATAGTTAAATCCTTACCGTCATCCCAATAGCGTTCATTTATTCCGCTAACTTTATTCAGTAAAACCTTATATGCCTTTTCCAGCCTTTGCTTTCGGAAGGCAAACTCACTGATAGCTGAATATGTCAATTTTTTATCAGAACTCATTATTTCCACCTACTTCACATCATTCAAAATCCACACATGCTTCAGTGGTATACGCTGCTGCATTTCTGGACTAAACTTATCATAGTTTTTCAGAACTTCTTCAACCACATCACTGCTAGTCCACAAACGAATATTATAAAAATATTCCGCCGGTTTTACAGCTTTATCAAATCCATTCCATGCTACAAATAATCCGTACTCAGCATGGAATTTATTAATAGTTGAAGACAATTCATCAACAACTTCTTTTGTCACATGAGCATTCTGGGTTTTAACCTGAACACATATTTTAGGAGAACCAAATCCCATATCTCCAGCTGCTGCAAGCAGATCCTGTCCACCATCCGGCCCCTTTGGACCGTTGTAAACTGTGAACCCCTTTGCACGTAGGATTTCGCAGATTAAGTTTTCCATGTCATAGCCTTTGAAGTTCTTGTAAATATATTTTGATATGGTTGCTTTAGCGGAAACTTCCCAATCCATTTCATACTCTTCATCAAAGGGCTTCATAATCGGCTGTTCCCAACCATTCTTTACCATATATTCTATGCAATCAGCAATCTCTTTATTTTTTATCATTCCAACTGAAGTTCTTATGTTGGTATCATAAAGAATTTGGTTATCAAATAAATCCTTTGAAATGTCTGGTGCAAACCAATCAACTGTTCTGGAGTGTTTATAATACTCTGGTGCTGATTCATCAAATTCATAATCACCAGTCACCCTCCCAAAATGAAATGCATTTGAGAATTTGCTAGGAAGAATAATCAAATCATCTTTTTTTATTGCATTTACGATTGGGTATATAAGATAAAAATATTCGTCCAGTTTTTCTTTTGAAAGCCATGGATATGCCTGCATAATCATTTTCTTTTTGTTCGCATCAGACACACCCTTAAAACTTTTATCAAGCCCAGCCCAGGTCAAATAAATTCTACCATCATTTATGAACTTCTTTTCGTGCTCGCCTTTTTTTCCTGCTCTATAAATCCAAATTGCCACAGCTATTTCCTCATTTGCATTGTCTCTACTATTGCATCTACCATCATAATTTTTAGGATTTCCTGCCCTTTTGTTGAGTAAATTATTGAATAGGATTCTTTTCCATTATTGATATGCTTTCTTTCAAACATACCATTTATAATGCCTATTTCTGTTATTCTTTTGTCATCCTTAGATACATACTCTTCCGAAACCAATCTTTCCTGCATCCTACTCTTGATTTCTTTGTGATACTCCTTAGAAATCCCCATATCTTCAAGGTACTTATTAACAAAAAGAGCAAAACCGGCATCGTTGTCATGACCTAAAATCTTAAAACTTAGATGTGGATCTCGGTTTTCCATTGGGCGACCATGAGTCAATGGCGAATTGGTAGTAACATATTCAGTATATTGAGTTAAGCACTCTGGCATACAATATACCTCAGGTATTCCAAATTCATTTTCAAGAACATTACCTATTTTTTTCCCTGTATAATTCATTTCAGAACTATCTATAATTGTATCTATCCCTAATCCATTAACCTCTTCGTCTGAATGACATGTTATTCCGCAAAACGTTGTAGAAACCGCAAGCTTTTTCATTACCTTGAGTCTTGTGTCAGCATCCAACTCGTTAAAAACACTTGGCAAGAACACAATGTCATATTCATCAGTATTATTCTTAAGAAACTGTCCTATATCACCTGCATTTTTACCGTAATGGAACTCACACCCTTCCTCTTTTGGGTTTTGTCCAAAAATTGTCATTTTCTTCCAATTTTCTTCTATTTCACATCCCACATATTTAATCTTATTCTTTATTCCAAGCTTTTCGCAGGTATACAAGAGTCCCCATAAATCTATTTGGTTGGCACATCCTACCGATAAAACCCTAATTTCTTTTTCAAGGTCTAATAAATATTCTTTAAACCGTTCTGACTCAAGTATTTCTTTATACATTAAGGCATATAATCCACCATAGAAATATGTATATTTAGAGATATACATCAAGCGTGTTAATTCTCCTGAGTAATCAGGATCCACACTCCCCCCTGATTTTGGTTTAACCACATTTATAGCATCTCTTACGACTTTAGATTCAAACTTTGGATCATCTGTCTTAATTATTTCCAATTCCTTTAAACATTTATCTACATAACCTTCTAAATAATTTCTCAATAACTCATACATTTCCATTTCATGAGCCTCCTTAATCATTCCCTAAAATAAACTCATCTGCCCTGCCATTCTACTTCCATCCCTCAAAGATTTAACTGGGCGGTCCGTTATCTTATCCACCTTTTCATCAAGTCTGTCGCATAATATAGGTGAATTTGCATCATACCGAGTAAACATCTCTTTCACCTGGTCATCCTTATAGTTTGCATAGCAATATCTACATCCATGAAGGCATGTATTATATGTGCCTATATCCTCGCACTTTACACAGCCACAACCCTCTCTCTGTCCATCAGCTTTCACCTTGATTGGATATCCTATAATGCTCTCAATCAAGTCTTGATCGATGCAACTGTTATGTTTGATTCCACAAAAATCTAAGTCAATTGCCTCTGCACAAGTTGCAATTTCCATACCGTTTTCTTTTGCTATTTCAGCCAAGGATTTTGCAAATTCATTGAGCCCAGTCTCAGTCATAGTTTTATAGCCTACCGCATTTAGGTTTGACTTATTTTTCGTTCCATACACATCAACAAAACTGATTACAACTTTATTAGTATAGCCACACAAGCTTTTCGCAATTTGGCCAAATCTCTTTAAATGAAAATCTGCCGTATACTTATCCGTAATTACGATAGGGTCATATCGCCAAATTACACATCTGCTGCCTATCTTGTCTGAAAGCTTTTGAAAAGTATTTATTCTCTCTTCCAATGGTGCAATATGTGGTTCCAAATCAGTATCATAACCGTTTAATGTGAATTGAAAATAATACTTATAAGACTTTAACTCATCTAGTCGAGGCAGCATAGGCTTAGGATCTTTGGTCCAAAACACAATGCAATCTACAACCTCTGGCGAAATATTAATTTGGCTCACCTGATATTTATTCATTGGATTTCGCACACATACACTCCCCTCCTTCACCCTGTTCAAAAACCAATCAGAATAAAAGGATGGGATATCCGTTCTTCTACTTACACTTAATATCATTTACTAATCCTTTGACTTTACATATTTCCAGCCTGCTTAATGAGCTTAATCAGTAATTCCTCATCCCAATCACCATTGTCTCTATAGAGGACTTCCCCAAGTGCTTCGTCGATTCGATACTGTTGATTTGAACATACAATTACCGGTATACCATATCCTTTTTCTTTTACTGTTTTGGCAAGCTCCTCTCCACACATTTCCTCTCCGCCATCAGCTTCCCGTGGATACCACATATCTGTAATAATCACATCATATTTATTACCTGTTTCTACACTTTCTGCAATAGCATTAAGCCCATCGGCAAGATTAGATTGATATTCCACATCCATAAACCCTGCCTTTTTAAGGACTCCTCGAACCCTCGAACGCTTTATTACATTATCCTCAATGTATAATATTTTCATAGAATATTTACCTCCGTTGTTTAATTTAACCTTATCTATTTAGATGATGCTGCAAAGATTGCAGCAAACATCTTATATGCCCATTCATCAATAGTATCAGCGGTTTTATATAAAAACAGTATATCATCTTTAGATTTCATATCCATAAAACGTTTATATGCTTCCTTATCAGTAGAAGATGTTGTAAAAACTGGCATCCCAAAAGCTGAATAATTATAATTATAAACCTTCCCTAATGGAGAATCTTTTTCCCCAAGGGACAAACTTGTCAATTCACCAATTAACATTTTAGTTACCATTACTTTTTCCTCTTCCGTTAATTCTCTTTTCAAGAGATTGACGCGTAAAGGTGTTTCTCTAATGGTATGGGTAAAAGGACTATCAATCTCAGGGCCAACATCAATTGTATTTCCTATATCTGGCAATATAGTGTTTAGTATTTCTTTAAGGGTCGCCACTTTTTCTTTAATCTGCTCTGCTGTTAAAGTGCAAAAAAATCTCACAGTAATAACATATTCAAAATCCTCATGAGGACTAACATGAAATAAAAATCTGCCTGATAGAAATTTTATGTAGCAATACATTATCTCAAAGGTGGTATTATCCAGCTGGCCTTCCCTGACGGCTTTTTCAAAATCTATTTGCACCTCTGTCATGTTTTTGAAATTCCCTTGCTTGATTGCTTCCATGATTACACTATTTTTTAATTCCTTGAGTTTTCCAATTAATATTTCATTATCATAATTATTTTTGAATGAATTATATATATAATTTGCGTCCATTATTTGTCCTTTCGCTATGCGCTCATTTCACCGCCACATTCTTTTTTAATTTCAAATTCATATGACGGAAACTTTTTAACTAGTTTGCCGGTTTTACCAGCCTCGAGAACATATTCATATTCTCTATCCATACACAATATAGTTTCTGGAGATTTTTTAACCCTAGTTCCTATGAAGTGGGCTGATTCCAAATCATTACTTCCCAGATATACGATGTGGTCGCAGTTGTTAATAATTGTTTGAGCCTGAGTGTGAGTATATAGTGATTCAAGCTGTGTAAATGATTGAATGCACATTGTGAGCCATATATCACGACTTCTTACTACAGAAATAATCTTGTCAAAATCCGGAATTACTGCCGCTGAGGCAAAATCATCCATGATAATTCTTACCGGCACATGCAATTGTCCATCGGGATTTTTATCAGCTTCGGCTATTAAGGTCTGTAACGTTTGTGTATAAAATAAATTTACTATCTGATCCATGCTATGATCGCAATCGGAAATATTTAGGAATAATACTGTTTTTTCTTTGCCTAGTGCAGCAATATCCAAATTATTCTCCGATGAAAATAAGGACTCATATTCTGCATATTCGAATGGTGCTAAGGCCATTGTCACAAAAGCGAATATACTGCTTCGTGTTTTGTCTGCTAATTTAGCCCCTCTCATCTGGTAATGTCTTTTAGCCACCAACGAATCCGGATGCTTTCTCACAAAATCATTAACATATTCTGTTTCATCGCCACCTCGCATGTAATATGAAAAGAAGTTTGCCACTTCTGCCATATTATGTTTCTCTTTTGGAAACTTCATTAATACAAATGCAATAAAAAATTCCAAGTATCGTCTTGCACTTATAGGCCAAAATGATTCCTCTGCTGTTTCTATTGGCACAAGGGCTGCTGCAACTTTCGCTATATCTTGCTCGCGATATTTTCCTTTTCTGTTTTTTCTAATGTGGGCCAAAGGATTGTATCTACAGCTGTTTTCTGGATTGACAAAGTCTAATACCTTGACTTTGTATCCCTTTGCTTTTAATTCCTTGGAAAACATCTTTTTCAGACGTCCTTTTGTATCTACTACAATAAGGCTGGAATCCTGTAATGATTTGAGTTGGGGATAAACAAGAGAACCAGTCTTTGATGAGCCAGAACTTCCAACTATTAAATCATTATTATTTAGATGAGTAACCCAAGTATCATTACTTACGCTAAAATGTTCCCCCAAATACCTTTTGTTATATCTATCACTTCTATTCATTGTTTTCCCCTTTCGTTTTGTTGATAGTGTAATTATGGCATAAATAAAAAAGAGCCTTCGTAAAATTTACGAAGACTCTTTATTATTGTTCGGTTAAAGGTTTTTAAATTAATCCAGATAATTCCTCTACAATCTCACCCATCTTTGCAAGAGCTGCCTCAATTGGTGCTGGAGTAGTAAGATCTACGCCTGCAATTTTAAGTAACTCTACAGGAGCATCGGTGCAACCACTGGATAAGAATTTCTTATATCTGGCAACAGCTGGCTCTCCCTCTTTAAGAATCATTTCTGCTATTGCAACAGCTGCACAAAATGAAGTGGCATACTGATATACATAAAAATTGTAGTAGAAATGAGGTATACGTGCCCACTCGTATGCAATTTCATCATCAGAAATCATATCTGGCCCATAATAGCGAGCATTGATTTCCTTATATAGGTTACATAAATTTTCTGCATTCAGGCTCTCTCCATTTTCTACCATTTCGTTTGTAGTTTTCTCAAATTCTGCAAACTGAGTCTGACGATATACAGTGCCTTTAAAGCTATCTAAATAATGGTTAAGGAGATATGCTCTCTCTTTCTTATCTGTACAATTCTTTAGCAAATATTCCAGAAGTAAAATTTCATTACAGGTTGATGCAACCTCCGCAACAAAAATCTTATACCCACTATAAATATAAGGTTGCGCTTGATTTGAAAAATAGCTATGCATAGAATGTCCCATTTCATGAGCTGTTGTAAACATATCATCAAATGTATCATTATAATTCAAGAGCATATAAGGATGACATCCATAGGCTGTGTCAGAATATGCACCACCCTGCTTGCCCTTATTCTCGTACACATCAATCCATCGATTGGTAAATCCTTCCCTAAGAAGATTGACATAATCATCCCCAAGAACTGCCAATGCATTGCAAATTGTTTCCTGTGCCTCCTCATAAGTAACCTTTTTTGCTGCATCAGGTATCATTGGTGTGTAGATGTCATACATATGAAGTTCATCGACACCAAGACATTTCTTTCTCAAGGAAACATATGCATGAAGCTTATCCAAGTTAGCATTTACCGTTTTAACTAAATTATCATATACTTGTGGAGATACATTATTTGCATCCACAGCAGCCTCAAGGTTTGAATTGTAATTACGAACTTTTGAATGAAATATTCTCTGCTTTACCTCTGCATTATATGACGCAGCAAATGTATTAACATATCCCTTCATCGTTTCGTAGTAAACTCTGAATGCATCTTCTCGAACTCGTCTATCAGCAGACATTAAGAATGGCACAAATCGTCCCTGTGTAAGCAATACTTCCTCACCATTCTCATCCTTTATTAATGGAAAGGTAATATCAACATTTGTGAAAGCTTCATAAATCTCATTCGGAGAATTAGACATTTCTGCTGTCATAGCAACAACCTTTTCCATCTCTGCAGAAAGGGTGTGATTCTTTAATCGTTGTATTTCTTCAATCTGCTTTCTGTACAATTCCAGATTCGGGTTTATCTTATAGAATTCCTCTAGTGTTGATGAATCACAGTCCAAGATTTCTGGATCAATAAACGCAAGGTCTGAACCAAGCTTTGCATAGATTCCAAACATTTTTTGGCTCATACTCTGATGAGTTGTATTGCCCTGATCCTCATCAAACAATCTTGCGGCGTAATGAAATGCGTACTCCACCTTTTGGGAAAGAAATGCAACAAGCTCCAATACTGTAAATAGGCTATCAGCACTTTGACACACCTTGCCCTCGAATTTAACAACCTCAGCGGATTTCTCTTCAATTATCTTTAGGTCAGCCTCCCAGAGACTAACATCCTCGTATAAGTCCTTTAGATTCCATGTGTACTTTTCTTCCACCTGATCTCTTGTTTTTAATTCCTTCGCCATAATTAAAATATCCTTTTCCTAGAATTTTCTTCATTGTATCAGATTTCATATTTTTTTAACATTTTTTACAAATAAAAATTGTATGCTATTGGTACTAAGTAGTGAGTTTTGTAGCGTTGCTATTTACACAAAGGAGATGCATATGGCAGATAACAGAGAAGACCTTATCAAGGGTTTAAGCCAGGCAATGAACGGAAACAAGGAAGACGAACTTGGTCGTCAATTCTTTGCAGACACAAATACACTCCGTACTGGTGCAGCTGGTGGTAATGTTGAAGTTAGCGTTTTAGTGTCAAAGGAAGAATTCGCTAGAATTGCAAGTGGTGTAGTTAAATATCATGTTACTGATAGACGTGGTATTGAAGATGGAAACGACATTATATTTAATGAAGTTGAATCAGATGGATTCACTCAGACAGGTCACAAGCTGACCAAGAGAGTTTTAGATGTTAAATCATATCTTCAAATTAATGGTCTTAAAGATAACTATTCAATAGTTTCGTTCTAATACGATTGTAAACTGCGCACCTTGTGCGCTGATACATAAAGGGCTCTGGTACCTCCCAGTTTAGTTGGAATCCAGAGCCCATTTTTATTATTTATTTTTCTACCAAATCATATGTCTCACTAAATATATTTCTCTCAATAATATATACATCCGATGGGTCATCTGCTGACACCGCCATATAATCCCCTGGCTTTCCAAGGTAATAGCTATCCGGATCCCAACGGGTAAATACTTTTGTACGGGTTTTGATTTCCTTAGCGTATATCTGACTATTTCCAACAGATACACAAGCCTTTGCGTATGGGAGTAAATCTTTGCTCTTGCCCTCTTCTATGTCCTTTATCATAGGTGCATACTCACCTGGATATACATATTTTTCATTGATAGGTTTGTATTTCTTTGAGAATACTTCCCAATCCATAGGATATATCTCCCCACGAATTCCAATGGCAATAATTGTATTCTCTCTAACCTCCATTTCAACGTCCCCCTCTAGGGTACGGATGATGCTTCGAGTACCTGGCTCCACCACATCTGCGGCTTTAACATATCCTACATGAAGGGTTTTCTTGCAGTATTTATTCATAGAATCGATATCTGCTATATATTTATCAGCGTAAATTATTTCATTATCCCGGAAATATTCCATCATTCTTGCTCTAAAAAATTGCTGAATCGAAGGTGCTGAATAATCCAGTTCTTGGCGCTCTAGTAATGATCTACGAATTGAACCGCCAGCCTTGACAGTATGTCCGCCGCCATTACCTACACCATCACAGATAAATTTGGCCAGCTCATCAGCCTTTACTTCCTTTACGCAGCTACGCACAGAGACTTTAATACCACCCTCGTGAATAGAATAAACCAAGCACGTATCCACATCCTCCACTTCAAGAAGCATATCTGAAATAATTCCAAGAATATTAGGATCACATGGATCAGTCTTTACAATGGAATAGTGATTGTCCCTATAGTACTCAGATCCCAGTAAGGCAATTCCCGCTATTCGAAGTTCTTCTTGGGAAATATTTGAATTCTTGAACTTTGTAATAGCTGCTGAACTATAGCTAATCTCATCTCTCATATCCATATCAAGAGGATGATGTAATTCTGAAAAATTATTGCTATCTGTGAGCAACCCATAATACAGCGCTGTTGACAACGCCAAGTCCCCATTAACATCATAGTTACCTTGACGAAGCATATCCCATACAACGGTGGCACAACTTGCTTGATAGGAACGCACTTCAGACAACTTTGGAAGTACTCCTGCCACTTGATGATGATCTATTGTTGCAATTTTCTTTGCGGAAAATCTCTCAATATTACCCTCACCATATTGGCTATCGACTGTAACTATAACATCTGGTTTTTCTTCCGGCCCAAGTCCTAAAAGTTCCGACAGTTGTTCCTGATATCGTACATAGTGAATTTTGATACCTAAATCACTAACCATAAGCTTTAGGTTACTTTTTGATATTTCAAAATTTCCACCGTAAACAAAGCACACATTTTTATTATGCTTTTTTAAATATTTCGTAACAGCAAATCCTGATGCAATAGCGTCTGCATCAGGGTTGTTGTGGCTTTGAACTATTATGTTTTCAAATTTTAATAAATCCGTAAGCTTCATGGAATAATTATACCCATACTGCCAAAATGTGTCAAAGTACTTAAGATTAATTGATTTCCTCTACACTCAAAATTTTATGGTTTTAACCACAGTTTGTTGACAGATAAAACACAATTACCTTCTAGGTTTGTTATAAAATATTATCGTAAACTCCGTAATTGTGAACTTCATCACATATTTCGTTTTATAATAATTAAGGAGGAATCTATGGGAAAGGGAACAAAAACCAAGAAACAGTCTGGAACAATAGGATTAAAAGACAGTATAAAAACAAAGCTCATTTGCATTATGGGCCTTCTTGTAGCTGTGCCATTGATTATTGCTATTGTAGTTAGCTATAACTCTTCAATTTCAAAAGCAAAATCAGATGCATTAGAATTGTTGGCAGCTAAAGCTGGTTTTGTCGAATCACAATTTTCTGCCATAGTAAATCAGAATATTGTTGCGCTAAAAACATTCGCATCTGCTCCAAGTACTATAACCTATTTGGAAAATCATGGTTACGAAGAACAGCCAATTCCTGATGACGTTATTTTGGCACAGATGGATGCCATTAATACGAATATCAACGATGGTAATATAAATGTTATTTTAACCCAACCTAATGGAGAACAGCTTCTTCGTGCCGATAGAGAAGAATTAACTAATATTGCAGATAGAGAATACTTCCAGGAATGTTTATCTACATTACAACCTGCTGTATCTAATGTAGTAGTTAGTAAATCCGTTGGTAACAGGATCACAATTATTATTGTTCCTATTTTCGATGATAAGACTGGAGAACTTATTGGAACAATCCAGCGAAGCTTTGACTTAAACAATATTCATGAGTTTTTAGCTACAAATATTAGTGATGGTTACATTGTTGATAGAAATGGTATTATGGCCGCACATGCCCAGTTTGAGATTACTCCAGAAGACGAATACGACATGAGCGGTAATGATTTCATGACCTCTTCTGAAACAAGTGGTATGAGCACTGCAACCTATAATGGCAATTTAACCTACAGCTATTGGGAAAAGGAACCAACAACAGGATATATTGTTGCTGTAGCACAACAAGACGCTGAGATTACCGCCGATGCAAATCGTTCTGCTGTTATAGTGGTTATTATCGGCGTTGTATTATTAGTAGTAGCTGTAATAATTTCCTTGTTCATGGCAAACAGCTTCACAAAACCAATCGTTTCCGTTACTTCATCTATTACAGAATTAGCAGATGGTCGCTTCAAAAAAATTGGTGGCTTTACAAAGCGCAAGGATGAATTTGGTGAAATTGTTCGTAGTACCAACTCCGTTATTGATAAATTGCAGGATATAGTTAATTCTATTAAAGATTCTGCCCATACTGTAACTAATTCTTCAGAAGATTTGGCTGATATGGCAAATCAGATTTCTGCAACTACTGAAGGTGTTTCAAATGCCGTTCAAGAAATTGCCACTGGCGCAGTTCAACAGGCTGAGGAAATTCAACAGGCAGCGGAAAATGTTGGAAAGATTACAGATGCTGTATCAGGCGTACAGAATTCTACCGACAATATGGAGAGTCTTGCTGAACGTATGAAAGAAGCTTCTGAAACATCCAGCAAGTCACTTCTTAATCTACAGGATTCAAGTAGCGATATGACTGAGAAAATTGAAGAGATTGCTAGAACTATTTCTGCTACAAAAGATGCCGTTACAAGTATCAACGAAAGTGTAGAAGGTATTTCAGGTATTGCTTCACAAACTAACCTTCTTTCACTTAATGCTTCTATCGAGGCCGCCCGTGCAGGCGAAGCTGGTAAAGGCTTCGCAGTTGTTGCTGAAGAAATTAGAAAACTTGCTGATGATTCTGATAGCATGGCTCAAGACATCAGAACACAAATGGATGTACTTTTAAAGCAGTCCGAAGCTGCCGTTGCTGCTGCAAACCTTGTAAAACAAGGAAATTTGGAACAACAGGAAGCTATTGGCCATACTCTGCAGTCTGTAAATGGAATGCTTGATGATATTAACGGAACTGTTGATGGTGTTAGAGATATTGCAGGTGGCGCTGTTACTTGTGTTACTTCAAATGAAGTCGTATCGGATGCAATGTCTTCTCTATCTGCTATCTCAGAAGAGAATGCTGCATCGTCCGAAACAACAGGTGCATCAGTTCAAGAACTTTCAGCTACTGTTGCAAGCTTGGCAGATTCGGCTAGCAATTTAAGAGAAATTGCAGAGCAGCTCAATCGGGAAATGTCATTCTTTAAAAACGATATCGTTTAAATACTTCTAATCTAATATAGATACCTACCATAAAAAGCAACAGCGAGAAGTTTAAATACTTCTCGCTGTTGCTTTTCCTATGTATACTTTTTCGTCAAAATTCAAAGGCTGAGCAAATGAAACCATATAAATATCATTGCTTGATGGATGCTCGATAAAATAATCCTCTATTGCTACTCTAACGCTGTTTCCCTCTTTATCCCTCTGTCTGACTATTCTGATTACGCGTCTGTCCCCTCGTTTATAAGCTGCCAACAAATTCTCTCGTGAAAATGCTTCTTCCAATGCCTCTTGATCCTCTTCACTAGATAGTCCCTTTACGTGTTCAAATCCTTTATCATATGAACCTGTGGATGGAATAGACATCTCAATAAAGTTTTCCTTGCGCATAATCTGATAGGCATTTTTACTTAGATTCGAAAAAACAATTACAGGAAACTTTTTATATACAGACTCAATTAATACTCTGACTTGTCCAAACATAGCCTGATTTTCAAATGGATTTGGTAAATCCATTTCAACAGGCGCCTCCTCACGGCACATTTTCAGGAATTCATCCTTCGCCACTGGCTTGGAAAAAATAAATCCCTGTATATAATCACAATCGCATGTATTAATAAACTGTAATTGTTCCTCTGTCTCTACTCCTTCAACCACAGTTGTAAGCTTTAATCTGTGCGCAAAATAAAACACAGATTCCAATGTCATCCTACCGCGTTCAGTTTGACAATTATCATTCAAAAATGATCTATCAATTTTTAATACTTGCGCTGGAATATCCTTTACAAACGAAAGAGATGACATTCCTGAACCGAAGTCATCTATCGAAACCATATAACCAGCTGCCTCTAATTCTTTAACCCAGTTTATTACTCGTCGCTTATCTGTAGCTACATCCGACTCTGTAATCTCTACGCCAAATAGTTCTTTATCTATACCAAAATGTCCAAGTAACCTATCAAGCTTTTCAATGAAATGCTTGTCTCTTGCATGCTCGCGACCAAAATTTACGCTTATTCGAACTGCCTTGTCTCCTAATTCGTTGATCATTTTGCAAGCTTCCTCTGCCACAAACCAATCAACTAATGATACTTGTCCTTTTTCCTCTAACTCTGGAATAAATTTTGCCGGTGGAATTACTTCTCCATCAGGCTTCACCCATCTAACGAGCGCTTCAGCTCCGCCAATAACACCCCTTTTGGCATTGTACTGAGGCTGATAATATGCTTGTAGCTCTCCTGTTTCCATGGCAGAGACCACTTTATTTATCAACTGCTCTTTCATTCTCTCCTCTTCCGTTATAAAACTCACTTTAGAAACAAAAACGAATTATAATGTTACAATTTTAGGTTGTCAAGTAATTGTTCGAATTTTTCACACTTTTAGGAAATATTCTCAATAATACACGGAAACCATAATTTCTATTAGTAGTTTTTTTGACTTAATCCACACTAAAAACTTGTTATTTTTATGTGCACAATTTCGATATACTTTTTGTATAATAATTATATGGAGAATTTTAGATTGAATAAGTTTAATGATAATGAACAACTTGCGCCTAATTCGGGGGAGAAGAAGCTCAATTCAAATCTCACTCGAATCATGGATATAGAGACTTTTGAAAAAGGAGTACGCACCGGCCAGTATTCTGACGATAAAGGTGTTGCGTACCTTATTTTAAATGGCACTCTCTATAATTCATATAATATTTATATAGACAGGCGTTGCATCACAAAGGCTGGCTCAGTTGTTTCTTTTGAGTGGTTACTCAAGAATTACAAGCCTGAAGAAATCCAAATTCGATACGATGCAAAGGAGCAAAAGCTCCCATCTTTAAAATACTATAGAAGCAATAAAGACAAATAAAAGCACCTCAATTGAGGTGCTTTTAAAATACTCTAACTCATTTATACTTCATAATATTCCCATTTATATCCACGTTCATACATGGTATCAAGAAGATCATTCAAAGGCATAGGCTTTCCAAAATAATAGCCTTGCGCCCTATCACAACCAATTTCCTTTAAGAAATTATAATTCTCTACATTCTCTACACCTTCACAAAGAGGCGAGATTCCTAATTCCTTTGTTGCCTCAATAATGTATCGCATAAGAGGCTTAGTTCTTGGATTCTTTTCAATGCCATGCATAAAAATCATGTCTAGCTTTAGCACATCGAAATCATATTCCGCAATGGTATTTAATGATGAATAGCCACTTCCAAAATCGTCAATCCATACCTCATAGCCAGCTTCTCTAATCTTTTTCGTTTCGGATTTAATAAGTCCACTATTGTCATTAAACACGCTCTCAGTTATTTCAACTTCAATCATGCTTCGAGGTACATCATATATTTCAGTAAAATCTTCTAATAACTTGAATACATCACAAACCTCAAAATCCAATCGAGAAATGTTGACTGAGATTGGTACCAAAACTTCTCCAGCATCTGCAAGCGCTCTATAATCCTGACAAACCTTCTTTACCACATATTCATCTACAAAATGAATTAAATGGAAATGTTCTAGAGTCTCAATAAAATATCCAGGCGGTAGCATTCCCTCCTTTGGGTCAATCCATCTTACTAGCGCCTCGTAGCCACAAATATTACCAGTCTCAACCCTAATAATTGGCTGATAAAATACCTTTATGTAATCGTTAGCAATAGCCTCATCTATGTGGTCTACTACAAATTGTTGTCGTCTCAGTGTATCTCTAATTATATCATCATAAATGCAATAGTTTACATCATGACGACTCTTTATGCTGTTACATGCAAGTCGCGCATGATCGCATGCTAAGCCAACTTCTCCATGTGGGTCATCCATATAAAAGATTCCGGCCTTCACCTTTACCTTCTTGTTAACATCCTCTGTTAAAAGCATTTTCCGGTAAATATTGTCTACACGCTCAACCACATCTTCCCGCGGAATCGTTGTAAAAACGACAAAATGGTCATCCGAGAAGCGGGAGATTGTGGCACCTGCAAACTCATCCTTTATCGTTCTCGCCAAGTCGCATAATAATTCATCACCCATGGCAAAACCATGACGCTCGTTATACAACTTGAAATTTGGAATATCAAAATGTATAAAAGCCACATCCTGTCTTCTCAAATCAGGAGCTCCGAGTAAAACTTGAACCTTATTATAGAAAAAAGCCATATTAAGGAGTCCTGTAAGATCATCAGTCTCCCTATTAGAAGCTAAAATCTCTGCCTCGGCATATGAATTCCTATTTGCGTTTGCATACTCATTCTCATCTACATCAACGATAAATACAAAGTAATAGTCTTTTCCATTCTGCCCATGCAACAAATGGCCGAAGTCTTCTATATATTTAACCACTCCTTGCTTTGTAATAATTCGATATCTAACATAGTCATGTCGTTTTTCAGCATATCTGGTTTGGGCCTCAATTTGATTCTCAATTTTATGAAAGTCATCAGGATGAATCATCCCCTTAAATGTTCCGCCTGTATATTCCAAAAAATCCTCATAAGAAGAACAGCCAAACAAATTAATAATGTTTGGGCCAGCGTAAAGCAGCTTTTCTTCACCCTCTGCCTCATATACGAAAAAACCGCCAGGCAGTCCTGTTGGTATCTTTCCACCGGCATCTTTTTCGTAGTAATTTTCCATTTTCAGCCCCCCATTAATTGAAATCTGTTGATTAGTTCCTCATAATTTACCTATTTTGCTTGATTGTACCATTAAATTGTGAAAAAACTTCAATTAATATCTGAATTTCGACAGAAATTCTTTATTAAATACAGGGAACCACAAATGCAAAGAACCTCGTCCTCTTTTACTAACTCTGATGGTGCTAAATGCGAATTAAATACCTCTGCCTTTCCACCTCGCTCTCTAACTTTTTCTACCAGTTCCTCCGGCGGTAAGGTTCGAGGACTTTCAACTGTTGTAGCATACAATCTATCCGTTATTGGCAGCAAAGTATCGAGAATATAATCCACTTCTTTATCCTTCAAGATTCCCATCAAAAAAACTATTTTTCTTTTTGGAAAATAAGCCTCTAACGAATCTCTCAACACTAATGCACCTTGTCTATTATGCCCTCCATCCACAACTATATAGGGTTCATTTTGTACTATTGAAAATCTACCAAACCATTTAGTGTTCTCAATACCACTTTTCAGAGCTTCATCAGTGATTTCATATCCGCTATCTTTAAGCTTTTCACATACTTTAATTGCTAGGGCAGCATTATCTATTTGATAGTTTCCAAGTAAACTTGTCTTATAGACATCTCCAAGTTCAAACACCTGCCCCTTAAAATCTCTGCTTATTAATCTAGGACTTGAAATAAACTCAATGTTTACGCCAACATTTTTGCATTTATTATTAAGAACATTTGTGACGCCTTTTGTTTGAGAGGCAGATACAACTTTAGTACCTGATTTAATGATTCCGGCTTTTTCACTGGCAATTTCCTCAAGTGTATTTCCTAGAATAGACATATGGTCATAGCTAATCGGTGTGATTACACTTACAGCAGCTGGCGGAATCACATTTGTTGTATCAACTCTTCCTCCCATACTAACTTCTAGTACCACGATATCGCACTTCATTTGTTTAAAATAAATAAATCCCATCACCGTAAGGATTTCGTATTCACTAGGCGAAATATTCTCATTTGCTAATTCATCTATTTTGGGCTTTACCATCGCAAAAATATCACCAAATTTCTCGTCAGTTATTTCTATGCCATTCACTTTTAGCAACTCATTATATTTATACAAGAACGGTGATGCAAATGTTCCTACTTTATATCCTGCGCTCTGGAGAATACTTGATATATATGCTACTGTAGATCCTTTTCCATTTGTGCCTGCCACATGTACATATCTTAAATCCATATGCGGATCACCAAGTTTTTCCAGTAACACTCTTTCCGCATCAAGTGAAAAATATTCTTTTTGCAAGATACCCGTATTCTTCGGTGGAATAAAATGAGGCAGCTCCTCAAAATAAGTAACTGCCTCTGAATAACTATACTCTCTCATAAAGTCTAACCCTATCGAAAGCTTTAAATAATGTATAAACAAGTACTGTGTTTACAACAAACATTGCTAATTCCTTTGGCAAACGGTAAAGAATTGTATTAAGGTATCCTAGCTTTAAATACAACTGATTTAACCAAATGCTATTAAGAATTATGCCCACAAGCAATGTATATACTGCCTGAGAAACAATGATTCGCTGTAGTGTTGGTCTTTTCTTATAAAGTATTATTCCAAAAATAATTCCTGAAACAATACCACTCAAGGTAAAGCCCGGAAAATATGGGCCTGTTGGATAAACCAAAAATCCTCCTACATCAATCAATGCGCCTATCACGCCAGCAATGCCCGGTCCCAGCATCATACCTGCCATGCATATTGGCAAAAAAGCAAATCGGAATTCAATAAACTGATTTACTGGAATCTTGAAATATCCAAGTAAAATTCCAATTGCTGTAAGCATGGCTGCAAGTGTTAGTGTCTTTGTGTCTCGTAATTTTTTCATAAAAAATACACCTCCTTTGCAGTTCCTTTTGTCTACACTGGAGGTGTACTAATACACATCTTATGTAGCAGCGGGATGCGACCGTAAAACCGCGGTAAAACCTTCGTCTAAGTGACAACTCCCTGTTCACCTAGCACTTAACGCTCTACAGTCTACTCTGCATTTTTGTTTTTCTGTATTATACACTATATTTATAAAAAATCAATGTTCTTTTAATGCGTATGCAATATTTATAGCATGATCTGCACATCGCTCCAAGTCAGTAACCATATCTGAGAATATTACGCCTGCAATTGGCTCACACTTATTCTCCATTAATCTTTCAACATGATGGTTTATCAACTGTTTTTCCTGCTTATCAACCTTCGATTCGAGCTTTTCAATTCTAGATAAACTCTCATAATTTTCTGAAGTAAAGATATCTATAGCCAGCTCAACCTCTTCCATGGAATTCTCCGCCATTTCTTTAAGTTCCTTGGCAGCCTTCTTTGAGAGCTTTGTCTTTTTGTTTTTCATACGAGTTGCATATTCAATAATATTTTCCGCATGATCGGAGATTCTCTCCATATCTGTAACTGCTATTGTAATGGCAGAAATCTTTCTAAGATTATCCGGTGTAAGGTTTAGCGCCTGAAGCTTTACCATTGCATCCTGAATAGCATGATTGAGAATATTAACTGTCTCCTCACGCTCTTCAACATCCTCCACCTTCTCTGGAGAATAGTCAAAGAAACAATCGATTGCCGCCTCAAAGTTTTCTGCTGCAATGGCTCCCATTCTCGCTGCCTCAAGCTGAGCCTGATGAATAGCCATATTTGGTGGCACATTATTAACCTGAGTCATAAACAAAAGCTTTCTGTCTTCTGCTGCTCTTGTCTCTTCTGGAAGCTCAGGAATGAACATATATGTGAGTTTTATAATATAATCCGTAAATGGGAAAATGATACAAACTGCTAATATAGCAAAAATAGTATGTGTGTTAGCTATCTGTCGTCCTGCATCTGCAGATGTTGACTGAATCCATGACAATATTGGAGTCACATTTATAATGATAATAATCACCATGGCTCTTATCAAATTGAACAACAAATTAAGGATAGCTGAACGCTTACCATTTCTATTGGCTGTAAGTGATGCTAATAGGTTAGGCGTAACTGAACCAATAGCTGCACCTATAATCAAATAAACAGCGACATTATATTCAAGCAAACCTTGAACAACAAATGCCTGGAAGATTACAGTTGATGATGATGACGACTGCAATAGTGCTGTAAAAGCAATACCAAACAAAAGTGCCAAGAATGGATTTCTTAATGTTGTAAGAAAGTTAACAAATACTGCTGATTGAGAAAGCGGTGCAATGGCGGCCTTCATAATGGTAATACCTTGGAATAACATACCAAATCCCATAATTACCGACCCAATATGTTTCGTCAAATTATTCTTTATAAACAAATACATTACAGCACCAATAAAAAGCAAGAATGGTGTGAATGTAGCAATATTAAACGCTGTAATTTGAGCTGTGATTGTTGTACCAATATTGGCACCCAAGATTACTCCAATAGCCTGTGCTAAAGTCATCATGCCTGAGTTAACAAAACCGATAACCATAACATCAGTTGCTGAAGAACTTTGGACAAGAACCGTCATAGCGATTCCCACAAGAACTGCTACAAGCTTATTCGTTGTAGCTTTTTCTAAGATAACTTGAAGATTATCGCCACAACTATTTTTTAATCCAGTGGACATAATTGACATTCCAAATAGGAACAGACCCACTCCACCTAGTAGCGATAAAAATTGTGCAATTGTCATTTCATTCTCCTTCTACCGTACTTTTCCTTCGCGAAAAGTAAAAATTCTTTTCCTTCTCTTTTGTCCGCTCTTAATAATAACAAATAATAGCAGGAATGTCTAAGAAATAATTTATCATCGCGTATAATTATTTCTCTATGTCCAGTATATTTCAGCGTTCCTATATGTATGCTTTTATAAAAATACCGTCCTCCCGGTATTCTTCTGATATTAGCTCGCCATTTTCTCTAATTTTTGCAATACTTCCAGCTTCTGAGTATGGAACCAATTTTTCAATATATTGCTTTCCATCACGAAGTAACTCTGCTAATATTTCTCGAACTCTATCCAACCCTTTGCCAGTTTTTATTGAAGTGTGAATTGTATAGTCAGCTCGTAAATCATGATAGTCAAGTTCATCCTCGAGCTTATCTACTTTGTTAAAAATCGTAATAACAGGCTTATCATTTACTCCTAGTTTATCTAATGTCTCATAGACAATCTCCATCTGCCTATCCATTTGCGGATTGCTTACATCTACAACATGAATAATGTAATCAGCAAACTTTGCTTCCTCAAGGGTACTCTTAAAAGCATCCACTAAATGGTGAGGAAGTTTTCGAATAAATCCTACCGTATCTGTCAGTAATATTTTTTGATTATTATCTAGCAATAATTCTCTTGTAGTCGGATCTAGTGTCGCAAACAAAGCATCCCACTCTAAAATATTCGCATCCGTCAATTTATTTAAGAGTGACGACTTTCCAGCATTTGTATAACCTACTATTGCAGCCACTGGCACTCCGTTTCTCTGTCGCTTTGCTCTAGTTATTTCTCTATGAGATACAACGTCATTTAACTCTTTTTTTAGCTGAGAAATACGTCCTGCAATTAATCGTTTATCCATTTCAAGCTTCTTCTCACCTGGACCACGAGTACCAATAGCTCCGCCACCTCCCGCAGCAGTACCACCAACTCGAGACATATTCTTTCCGAAGCCAGTAAGTCTTGTCATTTCGTATCTAAGTTGCGCCAACTCAACCTGAATCTTACCTTCTGCTGTTCCAGCTCGAGCTGCAAAAATATCTAGAATAATGAGCGTTCTATCCATGACCTTTGTATCCAAAATATCAGCTAGATTTCGCATCTGAGCTGGTGTCAACTCATCATCACATACGATACCTGTGGCTCCAGTTTCCCAAATCATATCCGCAATCTCGTCCACCTTACCTGTGCCAACATAAGTTCCTGGATTTCTTCGCTCAAGGTTTTGCATTATTTCGCCAACCACTTCCGCTCCAGCAGTCTGGCATAGTTCAGCTAACTCATTGAGAGAATCCTTTGCTTCTACCTCATCTCCCTCATTAACTGCAACCAATATTACTTTTTCTATTATTTTTTCTGTATTTACCATATTTTTATTGTAACAAAAAAATTGTGTTGACGAAACCGCGAACCAGTGCTAATTTATAAATCGAACAAAATAATTTCGCTAGGGGCGCATTTATTGCTGAGAGGTTTTATACCGACCCTTATTACTTGAACTGGATAATACCAGCGTAAGGAAGCATTCATTCGAACTCCTAGCATCACACATGAAGGGAGTTTTTTTTATTATGATTAACCATGCAACATCAACAGAAAAGACTAAAGTAAGTTTTTCAACTAAACAACTCGCATTTTGTGCGGTTTCGCTTGCACTAGCATTTGTTCTTTCAAATATCAAGGTATTTAAATTTCCTACTGGCGGTTCAATAACTGCATTCTCTATGTTAGTAGCTTGCCTCCCTGGTTTTTGGTTTGGGCCAATCGTCGGAATTATTACCGGTGTATCATATGGACTCTTAAACTTAATCGTTGACCCATATATTTTATTTCCTGCTCAAGTAATTGTAGATTACATTCTTGCATTCGGTGCACTTGGTTTGTCTGGATTCTTTTCAAAATCAAAATATGGTTTAGTTAAAGGCTATATAATTGCTATTCTAGGAAGATACATTTTTTCTGTCATCTCTGGATGGGTTTTCTTTGGTGAATGGGCTTGGGATGGTTGGAGTCCTCTTACATATTCCCTTGCATACAACGCAATTTATATCTTCTCAGAAGCAGCCATTACTATTGTAGTGCTTTTTATTCCACCAGTTCGCGATCTTATGATTCGCTTAAAAAATATGGCTACAGAATAATAAAAAATGCGTCAGCTCACAATGAGTTGACGCATTTTATTATAGTTTTATTTCAATATCCATCGATATTTCTATTGGGTCTGGTCCTGCCACAATATCATAATCGATTACCAGTTTAATTGTTTCCTTTGTCTCTATCACCTGATAATGACGAGTGTATATTTGAAGTGATAATTCACCCATTGGAGTACCATATCTGTTTGTCGTCTTTTGCCCAGGAATTAATTCTAGCCTAGAATTTAACGCTCCCTTTTGAGTCATGCTAAGACTCTTTCGATCAAAAGATATTAAGCAATCAATTTCTCCATTCTCTGATTTTCTTTTGTAGGATAAAAATCTTTTGCCCGCTCGATCTATAATAGAGCCCTGATAACTTTCCTCATTTACCTCGCTATCTCCACCCATTTTCTGTCTCGACTTCAAGGTAATACTACATTTATTTCCTGCCATTTAAAAATCCCATCTCTTATTTTTGTTCTCTAATAACTTCTCGAACAGCATCAATTTGATTTGATAAATGAGTATGTATGATGCTCTTTAAAAACTCAACATCTCTTCGATCAAATCCATCAATTATCGTCTTGTGCTCCTCAATAAGCTTTTTGTATACAGTTGGATTCTTTACATATTCATATCTGTATCTGTACATCTGCTCTCTAGCAGAATTAATAATTGTCTCTAACTTTGGATTTGCCGCTGCCTTGTATATTACATCATGAAAAGCTTCATCTGCTTCAACTATTCTACGCACATCATCAGACTTTGTTGCATCTTCAAAGGCTTTCATTGCTTCTTTGAGTTCTACAAACTGAGAGTCTGTCATTCTCTCGCACGCACATCCAACAGCAAGTGCGTCTAATGCATCTCTTACTTCAAGAACATCCTGTAAATCCTTCTCAGTCATCTTTGCAACTTGAGCGCCCTTGCGAGGAATTGTCACTGTAAGCCCCTCCTGCTCAAGCATTCTAATTGCTTCTCTAATAGGGGTTCTGCTGACACCTAGCTTATTAGCAAGATGCATTTCCATAAGTCTCTCGCCTGGTTTCAATTCCCCTTTTAATATTGCCTCCCTAAGTGTATTGAAAACTACATCTCTAAGTGGCAAATAATCATCCATCTGAAGTGTAAGATTTTCAGTCATTATACTCTCCTTTTCCCCAGTTACTTATTATTGTACAAAGTGGTTAGATATAACTGCTTTACCATTTTAGATTCAGTAAGGGCATCCTTTGCCATTTTGGCAGTTTTGTTGTCCTCAAAAAATCCAAATACTGTTGGACCACTACCACTCATCATTGCCCCAATTGCTCCGTGATCCATCATATTCTTCTTTATGTCATTAATTATTGGATGCATAGGAATTGTCACATCCTCTAAGACATTTCCCATGTGATTACAAATCGCATTTAAATCCTGAGCCTTGATATCCTCAATAATTCTATCAATATCAGGATGCACCACAGTATCAAAGCATGAATCAAGAGACTCATACACTTGCTTCGTTGAAACTGAAATACCTGGCTTTGCTATCAAAACAGGGCATTTTACCATCGGATGAATTGGTGTCAATATCTCCCCAATTCCCTCAGCTAAAGCTGTGCCTCTCAACAAACAATAAGGAACATCCGCACCTAACTTCACGCTGCGCTCCATAAGTGCTTCTCTAGTAAGCTTTAGTCCAAACATTCTGTTCATGGCAAACAAAACAGCTGCTGCATCTGTAGAACCTCCGGCCATACCAGCAGCAACTGGAATATGCTTTTCCAACTCAATGCGAAGGCCCTCTTTTAATCCAAACTCTTCCTTTAAAAGTTTGGCTGCCTTGATACAAAGATTGTCATCACCAACAGTTAAGTATCTAAGATTTGTTGACATGGATATACTGCCGTCTGCCACTTTACTAATGTTAATCTTATCAAACAGATTAACTGTTTGCATAATCATCTTTACTTCATGATATCCATCCTCACGAATCCCTGTCACATCAAGTCCTATATTAATTTTTGCTAATGCTCTTACTTCTAATTTATCCATTGTACTTCCATGTATTTTGTATTCAATCTTAATAAATTTTAACAAAGTTGCCACACATTTACAAGTTTTTTGTATTAAAATAAATACAATCTAATAGTTATTTTTTATCAATAATCATCCGATAACAAGAATAGGAAAAGGATTTCCATATGGTTTGTTATTTTGGCCACAGTAACAAGGAGGTTATATTATGGATGTTAGTACTTATAGTAGTGTTTCTTCTAACATAGCAGGAACCTATACAAAAACAACCAATAAAGATGGTTCTGTTACAGAGTCTTTAGAATTTTCCGCATCTAAATCTGAGGTAAATGCCTCAAAGTTTTCTAGTGAAGCAGCAGTCTACGAAAAATCTTCTGATGACAATGCCCTTACAACTGACAAATACAGCAAAGGTGATCGTTCTGCGCTTGTACAGCAGTTAAAAGCTGACCAAGAAAAGATGATTAATAATTTGCTTGATATCGTCATGAAGACTATCAGTGGTCAGGGAAGCACTTTTGCAATTGCCAGCCAAGATGATATGTGGAAATTCCTTGCAGAAGGGAAATTTACCGCAGATCCTGACACAATTGCTAAAGCAAAAGAAGATATTTCTGAAGATGGATATTGGGGTGTAGATAAGACTTCTGACAGAATTCTTGATTTTGCAATTGCACTTTCTGGTGGAGATACATCAAAAGCAGATGAACTACTTGAGGCATTCAAGAAAGGCTATGAACAAGCCACCGGAACATGGGGCAAAGAGCTCCCAGAGATTTCTAAGCAAACATATGACGCTGTTGAAGACAAATTCAAACAGTGGAAAGAAGGTAACTATAAGCCAGAAAATAACACCAGCAATAATGCCGGTGCCTATTCTCTAACCTATATGGAAAATATTTCAACAATTAATTCGTCAACATATATAGAGACCTAAGTCTAGATGCATGCTCTGATATACAAGTCAGTACGCTCTCTCAGATCCACAAAGGACTCATCATCGAGTTTCACTAGTGGTGAAGAGAGAGCTTCTTTTTTTATCATTGTGATAATTCCTCTACTACCATCTGATAAAAGCACGCCTGTACCTAAATAAGATTCCGCAATATTCTGTAAGAATACATGAAGGACATTTTGGTCATACTTTGCTCTATCCTCTCTCTCGAACTGAGCAATTACTTCAAATGGACAATGTCCTGCCCTGTAGCATCTATCAGCTGTCATTGCATCATATACATCCGTAATTGCAATGATTTTAGAATACGGACTTATAAAATCTTTTGTTAGCCCATACGGATATCCACTACCATCATTTCTCTCATGATGCTGTAATGCAGCCAACTTAATTCTTCTATCAATTTCCAAATCACTTAAAATATTGTAGCCAAGCAAAGGATGTTCAGACATTCTTCCATATTCCTCTGCTGTAAGAGCCCCTGGTTTTGTAAGAATTTTTTCAGGAATTAGCGACTTACCAATATCATGATATAAACCACACATTGTAAGAACATCTAACTCTTTCTCGTCAGTAATACCTAGCCAGCCTCCACATACCCTTGAAATAATAGCCACGTTAACACTATGCTTAAATGTGGATTTGTCAATCTCTTGAACATTAAGCATCATTGCCATAATTCCCAGGCCTGTAGAATGTTTCCTAAATACGGTTTTTATATCTTCAAGTAATTCATCATCTTTTATTGGCACTCGTTTTTCAACAAAATCTGTGACAATATTTTTTAGACAATCTGCGCATTTATTATATGCCCGTTTAAAATCTTTAAATTCGTTACTATTTATTATTCTCCAAGACTGAGTTTCTCCAACAAATTCGTCAGGAGCAGTAGGATTATAGGTTTCTACAGCGTCCTCTGAATCTTGGATACTCAATTCTTTAATTCCATAGTATGAAAAATGCAGTAATTGTTGAGCAGTAATTCTAGTCCCCTCATCAGCAAGCAATTGACCTTTGGGACTAAATACTTTCTCTGCAATCAGCATTCCAGCTTTTATCTCATTTAAATCAATCCTCTTCATGGGTAGTCTCCTTATATGACATATTATATAAAAGAGGTTGGAATAATCCAACCTCTTTTAATATAATTCTTTATCTCTGTCCTTTGTCGTAAGGTATACCCTCTGCCTTTGGAGCTCGAGAATTTTGTGATGTAAATGCTAATACTATTAGCGAAACTATGTATGGGAACATGTTGTATACAGTTCCTGAAATAGGAAGTGCATGTAAGAAATCAATACCCATATATACATTTGAAAGTGAGCGGAACAATGCAAATAACACTGCCGACCAAGCAATACGCTCTGGCTTCCACTGACCAAAAATCATAACCGCAAGTGCAAGGAAACCTGCTCCTGCCACACCATAATCAAAATGCCATGTTGAGTTTGCCGCGCAAATATAAATGATTCCGCCAAGGCCTCCAAGGAAACCTGACATCAAAACACCGATATATCGCATTGCATATACATTAATACCAACTGAATCGGCTGCCTGTGGATGCTCACCACATGCTCTGATTCTTAAAGCAAGTTTTGTTTTATAGAAGAAAACAATTGCTACAACAAGAAGAATTGCTGCCACTACTATAAACCAACTTAGCTGAAGTCCACCAATGCTAAACATAAATGCATCATGTCCACGCACATAATCTAACTTTGCTGAAAAGTCTGTACCATTTGAACGCGCTGTATTAAATCCCTTAATAATAACTGTTGCTGATGCTGTAGCAAGCATATTAAGTGCTGTTCCAATCAATGTCTGATCAGCCTTGAAATTAATACAAGCAACTGCAATCAACAGTGATGAAATCATTCCTGCCACCGCTGCTGCGAGAAGCGTCAAAACAATAATTGTAAACTTGGAAGCATCACTTGGAAGAAGAACCATTACCATAGCTCCTGCCATAGCACCAAATACCATGATTCCCTCTAGACCAAGGTTAATGATACCGCTTCGCTCTGAAAACATACCTCCCAAAGCAACAAGAATAAGTACTGCTGAGAAAATGAGTGTGTATTGTATCAATAGTAACATTTCCTACACCTCCTTCTTCTCAGCTTTATCAGCTGTATTTGTATCTTCTGCATTAGCATTGACCTTTACCTTGCCTGGTCGGTTAAGTATTGTTCTGAAGAATAATACGAAACCACACAAGTAAATAATGATAGAAATCATCAAATCAGCTACCTGTGGATTGTAATAATTTGTGTCAAGATACTGTCCACCAAGAGTAATGTACTCTACAAACAATCCTGCCAAAATAGCTCCAATAGGATGAAGGCCTCCAAGGAATGCTACAGCTATACCGCTAAATCCCATTCCTGGTACGGATGAAGCAATCTTGAAATGCTCAATACCAGTAAGATAATACATACCAGCAGCCATACCTGAAATACCACCAGAAATAACAAGTGTAAGTACAATATTACGTTTTGCATTCATACCTGCATATTTAGCTGCATCTTTGTTGTGACCTGTAGCCTTCAACTCATATCCGAATGTTGTCTTATTTAAAACAAGTAGAATAATAATTGCAACAATAACAGTTGCTGGAATTGCAATTGTAACATATTCATTGTTACCAAATGTTTCCTGCATAAATCCAGGTAAAAGTCCCGATGGATTAACCTGACCGATGTCATAAGTCTCAGACTTACTTACATCCATACATTTCTCACCACCAAGAATGATATTACAGATATAAAGTCCAATCCAGTTAAGCATGATACCTGCTATAACTTCGTTTACATTACAAAATGCCTTGAACAGACCTGCCAAGCATCCCCACACTGCACCTGCAACAATTGCAGCAAGAAGGCAAAGTACCCAATTCCAACCAAGAGCTAGCGAAGTGTAAAGACTTGCAATTATACCAACTGTATACTGACCAGCTGCACCAATGTTGAAGAGGCCAGCCTTGTATGCAAAAAGAATTGCCTCTGCACAAAGGATAACTGGCACCGATTTAACTAAGAATGAGCCCATATATTTCATCAAAGCGATTGGGCTAAACTCACGATACTTGAAGAAGTTAATTAGGATTGATGACATTCCCTCTGCCGCATGCTCTGCATTCATTGTACAGAGAATCAAATATCCTAATATAATACCCAATACAGCACACAAAACTGAAGCTAGTAATGTTTGCACTGCAGAGCGTTTAAAAAAGCTAGTCTTTTCCATTACTTAGCCTCCTTTCTATCGTCGCGTTTTGCGCCTGACATGTATAAACCTAATTCTTGGAGAGTAGTTGTCTTTGGATCTACTTCTCCAACAATTTCCCCCTCGTACATAACAAGGATTCTATCAGATAGATTCATTACCTCATCTAGTTCTAGAGAAACAAGAAGGATAGCCTTGCCGTTATCACGTTCTTTAACTATTTCTTTATGAATGTATTCAATTGCACCTACATCAAGACCACGAGTTGGCTGCACCGCAATCAAAAGATCATGCTCTCTATCCATTTCACGGGCGATGATAGCCTTTTGCTGATTACCACCTGACATTGAACGCACAATTGTCTTTGCCCCCTGACCTGAACGAACATCAAAAGCTTGTGATAGTCTATCAGAATACTTACGCATTTCACCCTTTTTAAGGATTCCTGCTTTTGAGAATGTTGGCTCAAAATAACGTTGAATAATCATATTCTCTTCTAGAGTATAATCTAGAACCAGACCATGTTTATGTCTATCCTCAGGAATATGACTCATACCGTGTGTATTCTTGTATCGAATGGATTTTTTTGTGATATCTTGTCCACCAAGTGTAATCTTTCCACTTGAAATATCATCAAGACCTGTAAGTGCACCTACAAACTCAGTCTGTCCGTTTCCATCAATACCGGCGATACAAACAATTTCACCAGCGCGTACATTGAATGAAACATTATGAACAGAATCATTTGAATGAAGCTTACTCTTCACACAAACGTTTTCTACTTTGAGAACTTCTTCTCTAGGCTGTGCTTCTGTCTTATCAACAGCAAATTTTACATTACGGCCAACCATCATTGAAGAAAGCTCTTCTTTTGTTGTATTCGCTACATCCACAGTGCCAATATACTTTCCTTTTCTAAGAATAGAGCATCTATCGGCAACTTCCATAATTTCGTTGAGCTTATGCGTAATGAAAAGGATTGACTTTCCTTCTGCTGCAAGATTCTTCATAATCTTCATTAACTCATCAATCTCTTGTGGAGTTAAAACGGCAGTTGGCTCATCAAAAATAAGAATATCATTGTCACGGTATAGCATCTTGAGAATCTCTACACGTTGCTGCATACCAACAGTAATATCTTCAATCATAGCATCTGGGTCAACCTTTAGGTTATACTTATTCGACAGATCCATAACCTTTTTTCGTGCCTCTGCCTTTGTTAAAAATCCTAACTTGCTTGGCTCAGAACCCAAAATAATATTATCAAGTACAGAAAAGATATCTACCAACATGAAATGCTGATGTACCATACCAATTCCTAAATCTGTCGCATCATTAGGATTATTGATTTTTACTTCTTGGCCATCCTTCTTTATGATACCTTTTTCTGGAGTGTAAAGTCCAAACAACACACTCATAAGTGTGGACTTACCTGCACCATTTTCTCCGAGAAGTGCATGAATCTCACCACGCTTTAATTGCAAAGTAATATCATCATTTGCAATAATGCCAGGAAATTCTTTTGTAATATGCAGCATCTCAATTACATAATCTTCCATCGCAATACACCTTTCTAAAAATTGATTTCGGCAATGTTCACTTAGAATTGCAAAACCAGAAAAATCATTATTCTACTTCCCTCGTCAGAATAAATATAATGCGTGCAATAATGATTTTTATCGTGTCACAATAAAAGTATCTTTACATAAAACAAAAGGGAAGGATAAAGTAAAATCCTTCCCTTAATCATTTGCTTCGGGAAGACGCACTATTTAAGATTCCCTTCGGGAATAGAGTGCGTCATGGCAAACAATTTAATTCTTCGAATATAAATTATTTGCTTTTAGTGAATATTATCATATTCCTTAACTGTAATCTCAGTTGTAGGCATAGCATCTGTGCTGTTGCTTACTGTGATAGAACCATCATTTAAAGCAGCAACAAGCGCCTTGTAATCATCAACTGTGAAGTTTTCCATTGTCCATGTGTCCATTGGAAGCTGTACATAGTTAAGTGTTGGATCATCACCTGATACAATACCAAGATTCTCAATCTTGCCAGCGTAGTTAGACCAGTTACCTGCGAAAAGATCTGTAAGTGTAGCGTCAACTGTTGCAGCAAGACCCTTCATAGCTGAAGTTACGCAAAGACCTTCTACACCGTACTGACTCTCGATTGTGCCAGACTGATCAACGTCAACACCGATAACCTTACCATCTACCTTCTTTGCAGCTTCACAAGCTGATGTGTAAATACCACCACCACATGCGAATACGATTTCTGTACCATTTGTATACCATGTATCCATCTGAGCTGTGATAGCATCATCACCGTAGAACTGACCACCATATACGTAGTTAACTTCTACATCTGAAGCATTGCCAAGCTCAACTGCTGCATCGTTACATCCCTGAACGAAACCAAAACCATAACGAATAACAGCTGGAACAGCCATACCACCTAAGAATCCAAGCTTTGTATAGCCTTCCTTAACTGCTGCATAACCTGCCATGTAACCAGCAAGCTCTTCCTGATATGTGAATGAGCAAACATTCTCTGGAAGAGTATCCATACCAGCACCCTGGAAGTCACCCTCTGAGCAGTCAAGAGCGATAATTGTAACCTGTGGATACATCTCTGCAACTTCTGCAATCATACCAGCGAAAAGATAACCTGGAACAACTACTACATTGTAACCCTCTGAAACAGCGTTCTCGAATGCTGCTATACGAGCATCATCAGAATCTTCTGTTGGCTTGAAGTACTGGAACTGTACACCATTAGCCTCTGCGAATGCCTTAGAAGCCTCATAAGTTGTCTGGTTGAATGACATATCTGTGATATCACCAGAGTCTGTGATCATTGCGATTGTATACTCGCTTGCTGCGTCTGTATTGCTTGCAGCCCCCTCATCTGTTGTTGTGCTTTCGTTGTTGTCTGAACCTGTTGAATCGCTAGATGATGAACCACAACCAACAAACATAGTAGCTACCATTGTAGCCACAAGAAGTACGCTTAATAACTTCTTCTTCATTTCTTTCATTCCTCCTAATAATTTACGCTTTCCATTTTGCGGAAAACCCTTACCATAAATTATAGTTTATTTTGCGATTTTTGCAACAAATACTTAATCCACTTTTAAGTTTTCTGGGCCAAATCCTAAAGGCAGCAATTCCGCCAAACTCAAGGCTTTAACACGAACCTGTGACTCATCCAGTTTCCCTATTTCTGTCACATCATCTACTTCCGCCAAAATCACCTCAAAATTCTCAGGTGAGACAAATTCTCTTAGCACCTGTCGGCAAACCCCACATGGTGCACAAAATGGAAGTGTTTTTAAGTTATCCATACCGCCAACTACGACAATTTTCTTAAATTTTTTATATCCTTCACTAACCGCTTTGAATATCGCAGTGCGCTCCGCACAATTAGTCGGTGTATAGCCTGCATTTTCAATATTGCACCCGCTAAAAACAATGTCATCTTCGCAGAGTAAAGCCGCCCCAACTTTGTGGTGAGAATATGGTGCATAAGCCATATTTCTCGCCTCTAAAGCTATTTTAACCAATTCTATATCTGTCAAATTAATCACCCACCTCTGTTGCTGATAGTTCTGTGTCATCAGCCGCAATATAAACAGCTGCCTGTCGTCCCCATTTGTTATTTGGGTAAGTCTCTATGACCTTATTGAAACATTCAAGTGCCAACTCTGTTTGACCTGTTAGTCTATAACAATCTCCAAGCAAAAACATGGCTGCGCCATCATTGTAGTTTTCTTCAATATTTACAACAGTCTGAAAATTCACAATAGCACTATCATAGTTTTCTTCTGTATAGAAAGTGTTTCCATCATCATAATATCCTTGGATGATAGTTGGTGAGAGCAATGCATACAAATTATCATATGCTATCTGCCCCTGTTCTCCTAACACTTCTTTTGTAACCAGCTGAATATAGTCGCTTGCTGTTACACTATCTCCTGATTCATAATAATTCTTTGCAGCAAGCAAATTATCATAAGATGTCGTCACATCCTGTTTATCTTCGTATGCACTCAAATCTCCCTTCAGCGAATCAATCTCATCGCTAAGTGCCTGATTTTGGGTCTTTGCATCTGCTAACTGCTTATCCAGTTCTAATACAGTATCAGATGTTCCTTCTGTCATATTCTCTCTTACTGTTGGCACAACCAGGAAAAAGCATATTAAAAGCCCCACAACCAATCCAAGAAGAATGTTCATAAAGCTGGACTTTGAATTGTCAAGCATGCTTCTAAAGGAATTCTCTGACATAATTACTGTGTCATTTCCATCAGCAAATGTTACTACATCATTCTTTCTCTTCTTATGCCCAGTATTCTCTTCCTTAAGCCTCTCCTTGACTTCATGGATGTAACGTATAGTTGTAGTATTATTACTATCAATTTTTGCTGTAGCCGACAAAACCTTTCTAGCATCAGCATATTTCTTTTCCTGAATATATAGCAATGCAAGAAGTTGATGTGCCTTTACCAAATTAGGGTTCTGACTAATAACTTTCTTGAGCTGAATCATCGCAAGATCTCGACTTCCGGCCTTACAATAATCAATTGCTTGATTATACTTTTTGATTGTAGAATTCAGCTTACTTAATAATCCTGGATCATTTTCAATTTCAGCTAAATATCTATCAGCATTAGGATTGTCTTCTTCTTGTAAATTCTTAGAAAGCACCCATTCATTTATTGCTCTAACAGTCTCTCCTACCTGGTAATAGCATAGTCCAAGCAGATTTCTAGCCCTAGTATTATACTTATAGTACTGTAGAGAAGATTTTAGAGCTTCGATTGCACCAGATAAATCACGGACTTTCGCTTTTTCCAGTCCCTGATTATAGAACACATAAGAAGTGTATATGATTTGTTTGTATAACAAAATATCGGCACCGCAGTTGTAACAAACCTTGTCATTACCAACTTCGGTACCACACATAAAACATTGCATTTATTATTCTCCGTTAAATGTCACTTATTTAGTCCCGGTATTCTGCTGGGAAGTCATATTAAACAAAAGATCTGTCAAATCTGTCAAATCTCGAGCTTTTATATCCGCCTCTGCCTGCTCAACCTCTATTGCAGGCTCATATTTTTTCAATTCTTCTTCAAAGTCAATCACTTTTGCACCTCATTACCTACTATTTTAGTAAGTCTAATTCCTTCTTCACTCTTTGACAATTCCACTCGTTCGTGATTGTCATTTATAACGACATGGTGATCATCAATGGAAATATTACTTCCCGCATAGACTCTTCTATACACTTTTATCGTAGCACCCTTTCCAGAAACAATCACTTCTTTCATTTTTGCAAGCTTTTTCGTTTCTTCCTGTACCACAGCCTCATCTCGAATTCTTACTCTAAGAAGCTGCATTCTTCTAGGGTCCTGCTTATAATCTATTCCGCGTTCTTCACCTATGCGATCAAATTCTTCTATACCTTTTTTAATCTTTTGAACATTCGCTGCGATGGCTTCTATTTTTTTTGCCAAAATATCAAAGGCAGCAATTCTTTCAACATCAACGCCTACTGCAACATTTGTTATAGTTCCAAAAGAATTACCTATGTCATTAGCCTCTATCCCTTGAACTGCTGACACATATCCACCAATAATAGACGCATTATTACCGTTAAGCTCTACCTTTCCTTCACAATTAATCCGGCTTTTAAAGAAATAATCTGCATTAATATTTCCAGAGCAATTAATTACCGCATACTCAACAAACTGTGCAGTAATTGAGCCCTTACAACTGATCACAGTCTTTTCGTTTCCCTTTACGCCAGACAGAAGGAACAAATCCTTACCTGCACGAATGTCACAATCCTCAATCAAACCGTCTATAATAACATTCCCCGCTGCATCGATTATTGCTCCATCTCGAACGCCGCCATGAATAATAACATCGCCATTAAATTTTATATTTCCAGTCTCGATTCCAACATCACCTTTCACTTCATGAACTGGCAGTACAGAAATTTTACCCTGATTCACTTCTATTTTGCCATCAATTTTAGCAGTATAAGTAAGATTGTCCTTAGATCGATCAAATCCCCTACCAATGAGTGGCGGCAAGTCTCTAACTGGTTTTGGCTCTAGTACTTGTCCTCTGACGGACATTCCTCTAGCCCCTTGAACTGCTGGATGATATATTGCAATGACATCTCCTGCTTCCACAGTTTCAATTGTCTTTATACTCATATAATCAGCAGTTCCATCGGGTCTAATTGTTGGTTTTCTATTAAAGTTTGTGTCAAAAAGATACTCAAAATATCCAGGTGTTCCAGGAACCTGCGCCGTTCCTTCCGCAACCTTTACAGGACGACCATAAATAGGGCTATCAGCAAGACGTGAAATCATATCCTGGTCAATTCCAAAAGTAACATTGGCATTACTCAAGAAACCTAGTAACTGCGCAGCAGTAAAACTAGGCACTTCATTTTTGCCATCAGGAATCTTAAAGGTCAATGTAGCCTCTAATCCATTTGATGAAACTTTAACTTTTGGCGCGAATGCTGAAATTGGCCCTGCCATAAGTCCCCCACGTGAATCCCAGAATTTAAGAAGTCTGGTCGTAAAAACCCATTCTTCTTTTATTGTAATTATATGTCTTTACATGTAATTTGTCATGAAATTCACTAATTTTTGCGTATTTTTCATTAAATTTTCACTTTTGTGAATTAGTAGGTTCCGTCGTTAGGAAGACCTTTCACAGCCTTAACAACTCGGCTTGTTCCGAGACGGCTAGCACCAAGGTCAATGAACTTCTGAGCATCTTCAAGTGAAGCAATACCACCTGCTGCCTTAATGAGCTTTCCGTTTGTCATGTGATCAGCCATAAGCTTAATATCATCGAATGTTGCTCCACCTGTAGAGAAACCTGTAGAAGTCTTAATATAATCAGCATCTGACTTAGATACTACTTCGCACATCTTAATCTTCTCTTCATCTGTAAGAAGGCAGCACTCGATGATTACCTTAAGGAGCTTGCCCTTGCAAGCAGCCTTGATTGCATTGATTTCGGCAAGGACATCATCGTAACGTCCTTCCTTAACCCAACCAACATTAATAACCATATCAACTTCTGATGCACCGTTATCTACAGCGTCGCTCGCCATGAAGCACTTAGATGCTGTTGTCGCATAACCATTTGGGAAACCAATTACTGTACAAATTGGAAGATGTCCGCCCTGCTCCTTAACGTACTCTGCAGCCTGCTTTACAAAGCTTGCTGGGATACATACTGAAGCAGTTTCATACTTCATACCGTCATCTACGATTCCCTTAATATCATTCCATGTTGCATCCACTCCAAGTAAAGTGTGATCACATTTGCTAAGTATATTCTTAATATCCATTTCATTTTCCTCCTATTTCATTGTTGCAAGTCTTGCTTCTACCTGAGCCATCATTGCTTCATATTTTGCTAATTTCTCACGTTCTTCTGCCACCTTTGCTTCTGGTGCTTTACTCATAAACTTTTCGTTTGAAAGCATTCCGCGTGAACGCGCAAGCTCCTTTTCAAGCTTTTCTTTTTCCTTTGTAAGACGCTCTTTTTCCTTCTCGAAATCTACGAGATCCTCAAGTGGAACAAAGAGTGTTGCATCAGGGATAACAGCTGAAACTGCATCATCGCTAATGCCAGCCTTGTCAGCCTGAACAAATACTTCTGTTGCACCTGCAAGTGTCTTGAAGATAGGTATAATCTCCTCAAATGTTGCACGAACCTCTGCAGAATCAGCAACGATGTGGATTGCAGCCTTCTTTGAAGGTGGAACATCCATATCTGTACGAAGCTGTCTCATACCACGAAC
>JAEEGL012226859.1_pt1 | contig 39400 bp, 20 predicted proteins | sample 9134231 | NCBI WGS metagenome assembly JAEEGL01 (sample SAMN16246548, study PRJNA631951) | gut metagenome | biome: gut microbiome; feature: rumen; material: fiber-attached | host: Bos | place: Iran: Karaj | collected 2018-10
CGCAGGCCGGGCAGTCCGTAGAACTTCGACAGCGTGCGCGAGATAATCAGGTTTTCGTACTTGTTTACCAGCGGGGCTATATAGTCCACGTCCGAGGTGATGAAACTGGCGTAGGCCTCGTCGACCAGCACCATCGTGTCGCTGGGAATATTCTCCATGATGCGTCCAATCTCCTCCGAGGTCAGGCTGTTGCCCGTGGGATTGTTGGGCGAAGCCAGCAGGAGCATGCGTGGATGGATGCGGTTGGTGTACTCGATAACCTCGTCGACATTGTAGGCAAAGGTGTCCTCCTGCTCGTAGAGTGGATACATCTCGAAGGTGCCGCCACATTCCTGTGCCACCTTATTATAATACCACCACGAGAACTCCGGAATCAGGATCTTCTTGTTGTCGCCCTTCATTAGGAAATAGTGGATGGAGTTTTTCAGGATGTCCTCGCCGCCGTAGGCCAGCAGCACCTGCTCCTCGGGCACGCCATAAATCTCGCTGACGCGCACGCTGATAACGCTCTTCTTGCCCTGGTCGTAGATACGGGTATAGAAGCACAGCGTCTTCGGGTCAAAATTCTTAATAGCCTCTACCACCTTCTGGCTGGGCTCAAAATTAAATTCGTTTCTATCAAGAAAATTCATATTTTCAATTTTTAATTCTATATTCTTTGTTCTTTGTTTTTTGTTCAATACAGTTCGGCCGGGATAAGTTTCCGGGCATTTTCAAAGTCTTCCACGGTGTCGAGTTCAATGGAAAAGAACCTTGTGGTGTCAACCACACTGAATGTATGGCCCTGGGGGATCAGCCGCTCGAAAGCCCGCTCGTAGAAGATGTCGATAAGTCCTTCGCGCTCAATCATCTGCTCCAGTTCGCGGAACAGTGCCGCGCTGTAGTCGGTAGTCATCTTCTCGAAGCCCACGCTCTCGCCGATGGCCTGCTCGATGGAGCACACCTTACTGATTTCCACCACGCGATTGTTATCATCCACTATGACCTTGATTTCCTCTTCGCCCAACTCATGGCGGTTCACGGCCAGCGCACTGCCCTCGGCACTAAGCACGGCGGGAATAATCTGCGGGTCGAACAGGATGTCGCTGTCCGACAGTAGGAAGTCGTGGCCGTCGGTATAGGGCCTAGTGAGCCACAACGAGAAGATGTTGTTGTTGTGGGCGTAGTCGGGATTGTCAATAAAATGGATGGTGAGGGTGGGGTAGTGGTCAGCCAGGAATTGGCGTATCATCCCTGCGTGATAGCCCGTCACCACCACCAGTTCGCTGATGCCAGCCGCCACCATGGCATCCACCGTGCGTTGCAGCAGTGTGCGCTCGCCTACGGTGAGCAGGCATTTGGGCCTGTCGTCGGTCAGCGGGCGCAGCCGTTTGGCCATGCCTGCGGCCAGGATGACACCCAGCGTTATTCTGTTTTTGTCAGGATTATTCATTACCTTTTTATATATAATTGAAAATCAACCTGCAAAGGTACACATTATTTTCCATCCCTCCAAAATATTTAGCATTGTTTCACATGATTTATTTTGTGGTTTGACCGCTTCTTTGTACCTTTGCAACCAAATTTCATGGTAATGAAAGTAAAAAGTATCATATTGATATTCTCTATAGCCGTCTGGTGCCTTACCATGGTGTCGTGCGGGCAAAGCAAGGAGACCAGGGAACTAAGGGCCAACAAGGCCGACAGTCTCGTCTTTGATGTAGGAATCATTAAAGACTACAACCGTATGCGGGCATTGGTCGACAGTTTTGAAGTGTCGGGCGATATGTCTGAACTCACAGCCAACCGCTGGCGCGGCGTGTCCTACTATCGCGAGGGCAACTACCGCATGGCAGAGATATGCTACCGCAGGGCCATAGAATGCAAAGTGAAAAACGAACACGACCAACTAAGTTATAACAAGGTGGCACGGCGCCTCTCCGAATTGTTGCTTATCAAGGGCGACTTCGAGGGTTCGCTCCGTATTGCCATCCCCGCCGTGAAAAAGATGGAGGAGAGCGGCATTGGCTCCGACATCGACTATGCCATTCTGCTCAATAATATCGGCTGCTGCCAGTTGAACCTCGGACAGGACGACGAGGCCAACGAGAGTTTCCTCACCGCACGCGGGCACTATGCCAATCGTTGGCGCACCGACAGCACCGCCCGTGGCTTCCAGGAGGCCGTCGTCGGCACCGTCTATACCAGCATGGCCTATATAAACACGCGCCGCTATGCCGAGTCAATCTACTGGATTGACCGCACGGAGATGCTGCTGGGCAAGTACCGCCAGAAGCCCGATGCCCGCTCGGAGTATTTCGACGAGTATCAGGGGCGCATCGAGATCATGCGGGCCGTGGCCCTGCAGGGGCTGGGCAAGAGCGAGGAGGCAGCCAAGGCTTATCAGGCTTTCCTGCAAACCGACTACTCTAAGACCGGGCCTGGCTGCATCAATGCCACCGACTACCTGTTGGCTGCCAACCGCAATACAGAGGCCGCCGACAACTTCCGCTACCTGGACCAGGTACTTGAGCACTGGGGCATGGAAATGACGCTTGACAACATCCGGCTCTACGGACTGCCTAAATTCCGTGCCAACGAGAAGGCCGGACGGCGCGACTCGGCACATGTGGCCGCCGCCTATATCCTCTCCATCCTCGACTCGGCCATCACCGCACAGAAGAACAGTTCCATCGCCGAACTGGCCACTATCTACGATACCAACCAGAAAGAAGCGCAGATTAAGCAGCAACAGACCGAGATGGCTAATATGCGGTGGATTACCACCTTGATAGCACTCGGCCTGCTCACCATCTTCTTCATCATCTATACCATGTATCGCCGCAAGGCGCAGAAACGGCTTTCTGCGGCCTACGACGAACTGGAAGAGACCAACGTGAAACTGGCTGAGAGTAATCAGAAACTGGAAGAGGGCAATGTCAAACTCTCAACTCTCAACTCTGAACTCTCGACCCTCAACTCTCAACTCTCAACGCTTAACACCCAACTCGTTGCGGCCAATGCCCGCGCTGAGGAGTCGTCGCAGATGAAGACCAACTTCATCCAGCAGATTTCCCACGAGATACGTACGCCGCTTAATATTCTCAGCGGCTTTACGCAGATTATCACCACGCCGGGCATGGAACTCGATGACGAGACACGCACCGACATCAACCGACAGATCAACGAGAACACCAGCCGCATCACCAACCTGGTGAACAAGATGCTGGAACTCTCGGATGCCAGCAGCCAGAGCGTCATCGACCGTAAGGACGACGTGCTGGCCATACAGATTGCTGCACAGGCTTGCGAAGACTCTCATATCAATGAGGCCGCCCATCTCGCCTTCGACCTGCAGATAGCACCCGAGGTCGAGATGACCATGCTCCACACCAACGAGCAGCAGGCCACGCGTGCCCTTGTGCTCCTGCTCGACAATGCCATCAAGTTTACCCGTCCGGCCGAGGCCGCCATGAAGGCCGGTGCAGAGGTTAAGCAGGGGAAGGTTGTGCTGTATGTTGCGTTGGCAACGCAACATACTGAACAGCAGGCGGGAGAGCAGATGCTGCGTTTCGTTGTTGAGGACAACGGCATCGGCGTGCCTAAGGAGGAGGCCGAGCGTATCTTTGAAGAGTTTGTGCAATTGGATGACTACTACGACGGCACCGGCATCGGCCTCACCGTTGCCCGTAGCATCGTGCGTCGTCTTGGTGGTGACATCACGCTCGACACGACTTACTCTTCCGGTGCCCGTTTCGTTATGACCCTGCCGGTATAATTATTGACTCAAGTTTCGGAAGTTCACTTACCCTGTGTGCAAGGGCATTTTCGCTCGTAGGGACATATTCTCGTATTTGTCCGCAAAAGGAAATTACCATCTGTGGGTGCGGACAGATACAAGAATTTGTCCCTACAGTAGGCGGTTTTCGAACTTCCGAAACTTGAGTTATTGAGCCCACTTTTTTCGAAGTGGGCTCAATAGTTTTTGGGGGGGAATCCGAAAATTAGGACTCGGCTGCCGTCAGCAGGATTTCTGAAAGCGTGGGATGGATGTGAACCATGTCGCGCAGTTGCGCGACGGTGGTATCGCGGCACATCAGCACGCTGACCTCCTGTATGATGTCGGCACTGTGGGGGCCGTAGGCGTGGCAGCCGAGGATGCGGCCAGCATCGGGCTCGGAGAAGAGTTTCAGCATGCCCTCGGGCGCGTTCATCGTCAGGGCCTTGCCGTTGGTGCGCCAGAAGGCCTTGCGGCATTCGTAGGGGATGCCGGCGGGAGAACCGCCGGGCGCGGCCGGTTCCTGGATGCCGGCGGGAGAACCGCTGGGCGCGGCCGGCTTTTGGATGCCGGCGGGAGAACCGCCGGGCGCGGCCGGCTTTTGGATGCCGGCGGGAGAACCGCCGGCCACACTTCCTCCCTTCAGTTGATCCTCGGTGGGGCCTACGCAGGCGGCCTCGGGCGTGGTGAAGATGGCGGCGGGCATGATGTCGAAACGGATGTTGTCGGGCTTGCCCAGGATATGATTCACGGCACGGATGGCCTGCATCTCGGCGGCATGAGCCAGCATCTGACGGCCGTTGGCGTCGCCGATGGCGTAGATTTGGGTGTTGGCCAACACCTGACACCCATCACCTAACACCCTTAAATTGTCATCAACAGGGATGGCGCCGTTGGGGGCGAGGGTGATGCCGGCGGTCATGGCCGATGCATCGCCGGCTATCTGTAGACTTTCGAGGTTCAGGCCATCGGTGCGGGGCTTGCGCCCCGTGGCCATAAGGACGACGTCGGCCTCCACGCTGTCGGTTTTTCCTTTTTTGTCCTCGAAAAAGATCTTGCCGTCGTCAATGCGCTTCACGGCACACTGAAGATGGAAGGTGATGCCCTGTTTCTCAAGGTATTTACGCAGACGCTTGGCAATATCGCTGTCGAGGGCGGGGAGGCACTCCTTCAGGTATTCAATGACGGTGACCTCGGAGCCGAAGCGGTTGAACGCCGAAGCAAACTCCATGCCGATGACACCGGCACCAATGATGGCAAGGCGCTTGGGCAGGGTGTCGAGAGCCAGAAGACCAGTGGAATCGACTACGCGAGGGGGGGCATCGGAGATTGAAGATTGAAAATTGGAGATTGAAGATTGAAAATTGAAAATTGAAAATTGAGGCAGCCATTTGGTCTCGGAACCGGTGGCGATGATGATGTTGGGGGCGGAGAATACAGACCCCACCCCCAACCCCTCCCCTTGAAGGGAGGGGAGAGCATGCGGTTTTTCCCCTTGAAGGGAGGGGAGAGCATGCGGTTTTTCCCCTTGAAGGGAGGGGAGAGCGTGCGGTTTTTCCTCTGGAAGGGAGGGGAGCGCGTGCGGTTTTTCCCCTTGAAGGGAGGGGAGTGGCTGCGCCGCAATGGTATGGGCATCGATGAAGGAGGCGGTGCCGCGGACAAGGGTGATGTTGGGGTGCGAGAGAATGGACTCTACACCGGCACGCAGTTGGGGCACGACCTGCTGCATACGCTCGCGGGCCTCGGAAAAGGTCTTGGCATGGACGTAGGTCTTGGTGGGTATGCAGCCCACGTTGAGGCAGGTGCCACCCACGTCGCCGCCCTCGAAGATCACAACCTTCAGTCCATGCTTGGCGGCATATTCGGCAGCGCGGTAGCCGCCGGGACCTGCTCCTATAACAATTACATCGGCATTCATATTCGTTTGGGGACCTGCTCCTATAACAATTACATCTGCATTCATATTTGCTTGATATAAATTTTGGCCATTATTCCTCGCTTTTCAATTGACGGTATGTTGTGATGGGATGCTTGGCTGCCAGCACATCATCTACGCGGCCGATGGGCGTGTTGTGTGGTGCCGACTTCACCAGGTCGGGGTCGGTCTTGGCTTCCTCGGCAATCTTTCGCATCACGGCGATGAAACCGTCAATGGTTTCTTTCGATTCGTTCTCCGTAGGTTCTATCATCAGGCTCTCGTGGAAGAGCAAGGGGAAATAGATGGTGGGGGCGTGGTAGCCGTAGTCGAGCAGGCGCTTGGCCACGTCCATCGTGGTGACACCCGTAGACTTGACCTTCAGACCATCGAATACAAACTCGTGCTTGCAGAGGCTGTCGATGGGCAGTTCGTAGACATCCTTCAGGCTCTCCTTGATGTAGTTGGCATTGAGCGTGGCCAGCGGTCCCACCTCTTTTATATATTCGCGCCCGAGGGAGAGGATATAGGCGTAGGCACGCATAGCCACGGCGAAGTTGCCATGATAGGGCGACACCGTGGGGAAGAACTGCTCCAAGCCCTTGCGCACGCCTACGGGACCGGCACCGGGGCCCCCGCCGCCGTGGGGAGTCGAAAACGTCTTGTGCAGGTTGATGTGCATCACGTCGATGCCCATGTCACCCGGACGGGCCGCGCCGAGCATGGGGTTGAGATTGGCACCGTCGTAGTACATCAGGCCTCCGCAGCCGTGGATGAGAGCCTCGATCTCGGGTATCTGGCGTTCGAAAAGGCCGAGAGTGTTGGGGTTGGTCATCATCATGGCGGCGATGGCATCGCCGCATACTGAACAGAGGCGAGAGAGGTCGTCGAAGTCGACGGTGCCGTCGGGACGGGACTTAACCTCGATGATCTCGAGGCCGCAGACGGCTGCCGAGGCGGGGTTGGTGCCGTGGGCGCTGTCGGGCACGATGACCTTGGTGCGCTGCATGTCGCCGCGGCTCTCGTGGTAGCGCTTGATGACCATCAGGCCAGTCAACTCACCGTGGGCACCGGCAAAGGGCTTCAGGGTGAAGGCATGGAGGCCCGTCAGTTCGCACAACGCCCTGCATAGCAGGGTGCAGACGGCCTCGGCGCCCTTCACGGTGTCGGCAGGCTGCAGGGGGTGCAGGTTCTGGAACTGCGGCAGGGCGGCCACCTCTTCGTTAATCTTGGGATTGTACTTCATCGTGCAGGAGCCCAGGGGATAAAAGCCGTTGTCCACGCCGAAGTTGTTGGCCGATAGGTTGGTGTAGTGGCGCACAACGGTCATCTCGTCACACTCGGGCAGGTCGGCATCGTCCTTTCGGCGCAGTTCTGCGGGTATCTCGTAACTGCCGAAGCGGTTCTTGGGCAGGCTGTAGCCCTTGCGTCCTGGCTGCGAGAGTTCAAAAATCAGGTTTCCGTATAGTCTGTTGTTCATAAGGCTGCCAATTTTGCAAGGTTGTCAATTTCTTCTTTCGTACGCTTTTCAGTAACGGCAAAGATGAAGCCATCTTCATGCTGTACACCGCCCAAGATGCCCGACTCAATGAAACGCTGATAGAGTGCATCGGCATCACCGTCGTACTTCACATAGAACTCATTGAAAAAGGGCTTTTCATATACCAGATGGAACCGCCCCGTTTTGAGCAGTTCATCGCACAGGTAATGGGCTCCCGCGTAGGATAATTCAGCGGCCTCCTTCAGCCCCTGCTTGCCCATGAGCGAGCAGTAGACGGTGGTCCAAAGAGCCATGAGGCTCTGGTTGGAGCAGATGTTCGACGTGGCTTTTTGTCGGCGGATATGCTGCTCGCGGGCCTGCAGCGTGAGCACAAAGGCACGCTGACCACGATTATCGACGGTCTTGCCCACGATGCGCCCCGGCATCTTGCGGATGAGTTTCTCGGTGCAGCACATATAGCCCACGTAGGGACCGCCCCACTGCATAGGAATGCCCAGGCTCTGTCCGTCGCCCACGGCAATGTCGGCGCCCCACTCGGCAGGTGTCTTCAACACGGCGTAGTCGGCAATGATGCCACTCATGACGAAGAGAGCCTTGGCGTCGTGGCAGGCCTCGGCAAAACCGCTGTAGTCCTCCACGATGCCGTAGTAGTTGGGCTGCTGAACCATGATGCCGGCGACGCCGCCATCGGCCAACAAAGCCTCAAGGGCTTCTTTCGAGGTGATGCCACCGTTAGTGGGCAACGCTTCCGAGCGTTGCAGTCTGACATCGGCACGCTCGGAGGCGTACTCCACATCGGCACGCTCGGAGGCGTGCCCCACTACGGCGGGAATCATCTGCAGGTTGATGCCGTGGAAATGGGCGTAGGTCTTCATCACCTCAACGGTCTTGGGGGCTACGGTCTCGCTTACCAGGAACGTGTTCTGCTTCTTGCCAGCCGCCACGGCCATCATCATGGCCTCGGCAGCGGCCGTGGAGCCGTCGTACATCGACGCGTTGGAGATGTCCATGCCCGTGAGTTCGGCCATCATGCTCTGATACTCGAAGATATAATGCAGCGTGCCCTGAGAGATCTCGGCCTGATAAGGTGTGTAGGATGTCAGGAACTCCGAGCGCTGTAGCAGTTGCGGGATGACGGCGGGAGTGTAGTGGTCGTAGACACCGGCACCGGCGAAACACGTCAGGGGCTTGTTCTGCGAGCCGAGTTGTTCGAAGAGTTGTCGCACCTCGAGTTCGCTCATAGCCAATGGCAACTGGTAGTCGCCACGGAAGCGGAGGTGCTCAGGCACGTCGGCGTAGAGAGCGTCGACGGAGCCGACGCCTACACGCAACAGCATGTCACGGATGTCGGCCTCGGTATGGGGGAAATACTTGTACATAGTGTAAGGAGTATAGGAGGTAAAGGAGTAAAGGAGGGACTCCTTTAACTCCCAATAAAACTATTCACAGAAGGCGGTGTAGGCTTGGGCATCCATCAGGTTGTCGAGTTCGGCCTTGTCGCTCATCTCCACCTTGATAATCCAGTTCTCGTAGGGATCCTGGTTGAGCAGTTCGGGCTGGTCGTCCAGGGCTTCGTTGACCTCGACCACGGTGCCGCTGACGGGCGCAATGAGGTCGCTGGCAGCCTTGACGCTCTCTACGGCGCCAAACTCAGAGCCGGCCTCCACCTCGTCGTCTACGTCGGGCATATCAACATACACCACGTTACCCAGCGCATGCTGTGCATAGTCACTGATACCAATGTAACCTACGTTACCTTCTACTCTCACATACTCGTGCGACTCGCTGTAATAGAGTCCTTCAATTACTTTTGCCATATTATTTTTTATAATTTTTGTTATAGAATTGTTTCTTCACTACCTTGCCGGGGAACACCTTTTTGCGGATTTGAATCTGCAGCGGCGTGTCGAGTTTTGCATACTGGGTATCGACGAGGGCCATGCATACGCTCTTGTCGACGGAGAGGCAGTGGTAGCCGGTGGTCACCTCGCCCACAGACTCCCCCTGCATATTAAGAACGGTGTAGCCGTGACGGGGAATAGCCTTGTCCTGCAGTTCGATGCCGACGAGCCGCTTGGCCGTGCCTTCGGTCTTCTGCTTTAACAGGGCGTCGCGTCCGATAAATCCACCTTCTTTGTCTAACTTGCAGAACATGCCGAGACCAGCCATGACGGGCGAGATACTGTCCGACAGTTCGTCGCCATAGAGCGGCAGCCCCACCTCGAAGCGCAGCGTGTCGCGACAGCCCAAGCCGCAGGGCTTACAGCGCCCGCTGGCCATCAGTTTGTCCCAGTACCTGTTGATTGTTTCGGGCGAGGCGTAAATCTCGAAGCCGTCCTCCCCGGTGTAACCCGTCCGGCTCAGGATGGTTTTCACCCTATTGTCGAAGCCTACGTCTCTGGCGTGGTAGAAGTCAATCATCTGGCATACGGGCAGTATGAGCACCTCCGACACCACCGCCTCGGCATCTGGTCCCTGTATGGCCAACTGAGCGTAGCGGTCGCTCCTGTTGTCGAGGATGACCTCGAAGCCCTTGGCCTGCTCCTGTATCCAGGCCCAGTCCTTGTCGATGTTGGCTGCGTTGACCACGAGGAAGAAGTCCCAGAACTCCATCCTGTAGACCAGCAGGTCGTCTACTGTGCCGCCGTCCTCGCGGCACATCATGCCATAGAACACCTGACCGTCCTTGGCGTTGCTGATGTCGTTGGTGAAGATGTGTTGCACAAAGCGCTCGGCATCCTTGCCGTTGACTACAATCTCGCCCATGTGAGAGACATCGAAGACACCGCAGGCCGTGCGCACAGCCTGGTGCTCATCGGTGATGCTGGTGTACTGGATGGGCATCTCGAAACCCGCAAAGGGCGACATCAGCGCGCCCATTGCTACGTGTTTGTCGTAAAGACAAGTCTTTTTGTTTTCCATATTATCTGTTTAAGATTTTGAATAGTCCATATAATTCTGCTCCATCTGCTCTATCTCTGCCACGTCGTCAGCCGACAGACAGAGGGTGTCGTTACAAAGGGTCTCGCGGACAAAAGCCTTGAACTGGTCGATGGTCAGCGAGGTATAGTCCTTGAGCAACGTGATACGCTGGCGCACGCTCTCTATGCCCTTGGCCTGCAGTTTCTCCCTACTGGGCGTGATGGCCTGCGTGATATGCTCCATGTTGGTATCGTAGAGCATAGTGGCATGCACAATACAGCGGCCCGGCAAATGATAAAATGCCGTGCCGCTGACTTTGCGATTGCCTATCATCACGTCGTTATGACTGCTACCCACGGCCTCGATGCCCAGTTTGCGGAGCACCAGCAAGAGCATGTTCATAAAGCGGTTGTAGGTAAATTGTATGTTGTCGCCGGAGGTGATGAACGAGATCATCACGTTGTCTTTGTCGGCATACACGCAGCCGCCGCCGCTCTTCCGTCGCACCACATCGATGCCATGCTTGCGGCAGTAGTCGAAGTTCACCTCGTTCTCAGCCACCTGATTGCGCCCGAAGATGACAGTAGGCTGCACCTGCCATAGGAAAAGCAGGTCGTCACAGGCTATATGACGGGCGACATATTCCTCCATGGCGAGATAGAACGCCAGGCGTCTCTCTCTGTTGTCGGGCAGCATGATGTACTTCATACCATTCGGTTCAGGTTAGCATTCTGCCTGCAAATATATAAATAAAATACGTAATATCCAAAAAAATTACGGTTTCTTTTTGATTTCTGACTGAATCTTTGTAACTTTGTAGCCCAAATGATGATACTTAAATCGTGAAACAAGAGAATCTTAAGATACTAAACACTATTGACACCCCCAGTCAACTAAGGTTGATGAAGCCTGAACTGCTGCCTCAACTCTGCAATGAACTGAGGGAAGACATTGTTCAGGAACTGTCGGTGAACCCTGGCCATCTGGCTTCGAGTCTGGGAGTTGTAGAACTGACGGTGGCCCTTCACTACGTGTTCAACACCCCCGACGATCGCATCGTATGGGACGTGGGTCACCAGGCCTACGGTCATAAGATACTGACCGGGCGCCGCGAACAGTTTTGTACTAACCGCAAACTGCACGGCATACGTCCGTTCCCCTCGCCAGAAGAGAGCGAATACGATGCGTTTATCTGCGGCCATGCCAGCAACAGCATCTCGGCGGCGCTGGGCATGGCGGTGGCTAATTCTCACCTCTCACCTCTCAACGCTCAACAACGTAAGGTGGTGGCCGTCATCGGCGACGGTGCCATGAGTGGCGGACTGGCCTTTGAGGGACTGAACAACGTGTCGAGTTCGCCCAACGACCTGCTTATCGTGCTCAACGACAATGATATGTCGATTGACCGCTCCGTGGGCGGCATGAAGGAATACCTACTGGGGCTGAGTACCAACGAGACCTACAACTCCGTGCGCTACAAGGCCGCGAAATGGCTGGTACAGCAAGGCTACCTGACCGAAGGACGCAAGAAGGGCATCCTCAGGCTGACCAACGCGCTGAAGAGTGTCATTGCCCAGCAGCAGAATATCTTCGAGGGCATGAACATCCGCTACTTCGGACCCTTCGACGGCCATAACGTGGTGGAACTGGTGCGCATCCTCAGGCAGTTGAAGGATATGAAAGGACCTAAGTTGCTCCACCTGCATACGAAGAAAGGCCACGGCTATGCACCGGCCGAGAACTATAAGCCCGTATGGCACGCCCCGGGTAAGTTTGACCCCGAGACGGGCGAACTGATCAAGGGCGACACCTCGAACCTGCCACCTAAATATCAGGATGTGTTTGGCGAGACGCTGCTCGAACTGGCCAAGGCCAATCCGAGGATTGTGGGCGTGACACCCGCCATGCCTACAGGTTGCTCGATGTGCATACCCATGAAAGAGATGCCCGAGCGTATGTTTGACGTGGGTATCGCCGAGGGGCATGCCGTGACGTTCTCGGCAGGTATGGCCAAGGACGGTCTGCTGCCTTTCTGCAATATCTATAGTGCCTTTGCGCAGCGCGCCTATGACAATATTATCCACGACGTAGCCATCCTTAGGCTGCCCGTCGTGTTCTGCTTCGACCGTGCCGGACTGGTGGGCGAAGACGGCCCGACACACCACGGTGCCTTCGACATGGCAGCCCTGCGTCCCATACCCAACCTCACCATTGCCTCGCCTATGAACGAGCACGAACTGCGCCGCCTGATGTACACGGCACAGTTGGACGGCATGGGTCCCTTCGTCATCCGCTATCCCCGTGGTCGTGGCGTGCTGCCCGATTGGCGCTGTCCGTTGGAGAAGGTCGAGGTGGGCACCGGCCGCAAACTCAGCGACGGCGACGACGTGGCTGTGCTCTCTATCGGACCGATAGGCAATGATGTGCAGGAGATTGTCAACTCTCAACCAAGCGTAGCGCACTATGACATGCGCTTCCTGAAACCTTTGGACGAGAATATCCTGCATGAGGTAGGACGGAAGTTCAAGCGCATTATCACCATCGAGGACGGCGCGCGCAACGGTGGCTTAGGCTCTGCCGTACTGGAATGGATGAACGACCACGGCTATCAGCCGCAGATTACCCGCATGGGCCTGCCCGACAACTTCGTAGAGCACGGCACCATTGACCAACTGCGCGAAATCGTCGGTATAGACAAAAAGAGTATCCTCAAGGCCATACAAGGCAACAAGTCTATCGTCCTTTAACTCCTTTAACTCCCTTAACTCCTTAAAAAATGAAGATAGTAATAGCGGGCGCCGGAGCGGTAGGCACACACCTGTCGAAACTCCTCTCAACGGAAAACCATGACTGCGTGCTCATCGACGACAGCGAGGAGCGCCTGGGAAACATCGACTCCAGTTACGACATCATGGCTGTTCCGGCATCGCCAACCAGCATCAAGGCGCTGAAGGATGCCGGCGTGGGCAATGCCGACCTCTTTGTGGGCGTCACACGCTACGAGAGCCGCAACATCACGGCCTGTGCGCTGGCCCATGCCTTAGGAGCCAAGAAGACCGTGGCCCGCATTGACAACTACGAATATCTCTCGCCACAGAACCAGCCCTTCTTCCACGACCTCGGCATCGACTCGCTGGTCTATCCCGAAGTGCTGGCCGCCACCGACATCATCAACGGTCTGAAGATGTCGTGGGCACGGCAGCGATGGGACGTACATGAGGGGGCTTTGGTGCTCCTCGGCATCAAACTGCGCGAGGGCTGCGAGATACTGAACCAGCCGCTGAAAGACCTCTGCGGACCCGACGACCCGTATATTGTCGTGGCCATCAAGCGCAACGACGACACGATTATTCCCGGCGGTATGGACGTACTGCAACTGCACGACCTGGTTTATTTCATGACCACGAAGGAATTTATTCCCTATATCCGCAAGATTGTGGGCAAGGAGCACTATGCCGACGTACGCAACGTCATCATCATGGGCGGTGGCAAGACGGCTGTCAGGGCTGCACTCACCATGCCCGACTATATGAACGCGAAAATCATTGAGATAGATGCCGACCGCTGCGAACGGCTGAACCAACTGCTGGCCGACAACGACGCGATGGTGATTCACGGCGACGGCCGCGACCTGGGACTACTCAACGAGGAAGGCATCAAGCACACGCAGGCTTTCGTGGCCCTCACCGGCAATGCCGAGACCAATATCCTGGCGTGCCTGGCGGCCAAGAAACTGGGCGTGCGCAAGACCGTGGCCATGGTCGAGAACTTGGACTATGTCAACATGGCCGAGAACCTCGACATCGGCACGATTATCAACAAGAAGACAGTGGCCGCCAGCCATATCTTCCAGATGATGCTGAAGGCTGACGTGAGGAACATGCGTTCGCTGATGATGGTCGAGGCCGACGTGGCCGAGTTTGTGGCGACCGAAGGCTCTAAGGTGACTAAGAAGCCCGTCAAGGAACTGGGACTGCCCTTCGGCATCACCATCGGCGGACTGGTGCGCGACGGCAAGGGCATACTGGTCAACGGTAACACGCAGATCCTTGTGGGCGACAGTGTCATGGTGTTCTGCCATAAGCATCACCTCGACAAGGCCGAGAAATACTTCAAGAAATCGCTGCTCTGGTAGATTGAAATCCCGAATAATCGATAAATCGAATAATCGAATAATCGGAAAATCGAAAAAACGAATAATCGAAAAAACGAAAAGGAACCACCATTGATCAACTTTCGCATCATATCAAAAATCATCGGATCGCTGCTTTTTATCGAGGCCTTCTTCATGGGTTGCTGCGCAGCGATGGCGTTCTCCTTCCACGAGGACGACCTGATGGCTTTTATGATGTCTACGCTGAACACTTTCTGCGGTGGTTTTCTCTTCCTGTTTTTCGGACGCGAGGCAGAAAACAGCCTCGGCCGCCGCGATGCCTACGTGGTGGTGACGCTCACCTGGGTGGTATTTTCCTTCTTCGGCATGTTCCCCTTCCTCATCCACGGCTCTATGACCAGCATCACCGATGCCTATTTCGAGACGATGTCGGGCTTTACCACAACGGGAGCCACCGTCATCGACGATGTGGAGTCACTACCCCACGGCCTGCTGTTCTGGCGGTCGCTCATGCAATGGATAGGTGGACTGGGTATCGTGTTCTTCACCATCGCCATCCTGCCGTCGCTCGTTGGCGGTAGCGTCAAGGTGTTTGCGGCCGAGGCCACCGGCCCCATGCGCTCGAAGATGCACCCCCGACTGAGCACGTCGGCCAAGTGGATATGGAGCATCTACGTGCTCCTCACCGTGGCCTGCGCCCTCTCGTTCTGGTTGGCGGGCATGGACTGGTTTGGTGCCACCAACTACTCAATGTCGACCACGGCCACTGGCGGTTTCTCCATCCATAATGGCACCATCTTCCTTGCCTCGCCCCTCATAGAATATCTGGCCATCCTGTTCCAGTTCCTGGCCGGTATCAACTTCACCTTATTATATATGGGACTGTTTAAATGGAAGATGGGCGTGCTGCTGCGCAATTCGGAGTTCAAGATGTATATCATCACCATCCTTGTTGCCACCGTATGGATTATGTATCTGCTCATAACCCGTCTGGACTACAATCTGGAGCCTGCCTTCCGCTCGTCGCTGTTCCAGGTGGTGTCGTTTATCACTACCACAGGCCTCAGCAACACCGATGCCGGTGCATGGCCCCATTTCACATGGGCCATCCTTATGCTGCTCATGTTTATGGGAGCCTGTGCGGGCAGTACCACTGGCGGTTTCAAGAGCGTGCGCGTGCTGATGCTGCTCAAGGTGCTGCGCAATGAGTTCCGCCATATCATCCATCCCAATGCCATCTTACCGGTCAAGATGAACGGGCAGAGCATCCCGCAGAACCGGCTGGTCACGCTTCTGGCCTTTCTCACGCTCTATATCATTGCCCTTGCGGTAATCGTTGTTATCGTACATGTATCTGGCGTCGACATCACCAATGCCGTCACCATTTCGCTCAGTCTCATTAGCAATGTGGGGGCCGGACTGGATACAAATATCGGCCCACAGATGTCGTGGGCCGATCTCAGTATTGGTATCAAATGGCTCTGTTCGTTCCTCATGCTCGTCGGCCGTCTGGAAATCGTAGCCGTCCTGGTGCTCTTCACCCGCTCGTTCTGGAAAGAGAACTAAGCCTCAAGCCATCGCCGGATGTCTTCCTGCAATTGTAGGAAACGTCCGCATTGCTGATAGCCGGTATTCTTTTTCAGCATGCTCTTGACGTCCTGGCGCGAATTCTCGTAGCATGACATCTCGTTGCGCTTCTGTGTGTGGTGGGCCTGCGAATGATAAATCTCGCTTTGGCGCTCCTGCCGAAGCAGGTTGCACACCTTGGTAAGAATGGGTGCCACCACGGTGTCGAACAGATGATGGCCCTGCATATAAAGATAGGTGGTCTGCGGTGTCACGCCCAAGGCCAGGATGTCGGCCTTCACCTTCAGATAGGCTTCCTTGTTGTTGGGGAAGCGTCGCTGCAGTTCGTGAACCTTTGTATTAACCTTGCGCCGGATATTGGCAATGGATTCCTCGGGATTTTGCACGGTAAAACCGCCGGGGTCGGTCACGCGGTTGAAGTCGGACAGGGAGAAACGCCCGTGATGACCGGTGCGATAGGCCCACACCGACCATACGAACAGGGGAAAGCAGGCCTCGCTGTACTGGGAGAAGTAGTCGCGGAAGTCGAATATGCGGTGGTCGTTCAGCGTCACGGCCACGCATACATCATGCAGCGACGGGGCATAGCACTGATAGTTCTCGATGGCATAGACGTAGGTATGAAACACGTATGGACTACCTATGACCTTGGCCGACTGTTCCGTGACACCCTGCATCAGGTAGTCGTAGTCGGCATCCACGCAGGCTATCATATCGGAGCCAAGTTGAGAATTGAGAGTTGAGGACTGAGAGGTGTGATTGGATGAACCCTCGGTTCCTGAGATGAAGTTCATCAACACTGACTTCTTTCCTCGCGTCAGGTTGACTTTCGACGGCAGCATCACCTCGAAATAGCGATGATCGTCCTCGAAACGGCTCAGCACCGTGCGCCAAAAGTAGATGTCGTCGTAACTCTCTACGTAGGCCACAATCCTGCGCCGTGCCTGCTTGCCCCTCAAGGCATTGGCCGCCTCGAAGTACCCGCTATTGATATTATCTTTCAGCCGGCTCGCCATCTTTCTCACTTCTCACCTCTCACTTCTCACCTCTCACCTCTATCTCGCTCACTTCCGTCACACGGTCTATCCAGCCGTTCATGACAACAGCCGGGCTATGCGTGGTCAGGATAATCTGCACGTTGGGGTTCAGTTCCAATATTAAGTCCAGCAGGCGCTTCTGCCACTCGATGTGCAGGCTCACCTCAGGCTCGTCCATAAACAGCACGTAAGGCTGGTCGTCCTCTACGAGCACCGTCAGCAGGATGGCCAGCATCTGCTTCTCGCCGCTCGACAACTGATAGGGCAGCAGCATCTCGCCTATCTGGGGGAAGCGGATCTCGTTTTCCGTGCGAACGATTTTCTTGCCTGTCTCGGCAAAGAGTTCGTCAACCATGTCCTGGAAGCGTTTCTTCTTCTGCGACAAGTGTTGCGCTGCCTCGGCATTACCCTGCTGCAACTGTTCTATGATGCGGTTGCCAATGTTCACCTGATAGTCCAGGTACTTGCGCTGGAGGTTGTACAACTGGATGTCGAGCAGCGAGCCGCCCCCAACTCCCGCCAACGTCGACAGCGCCTGACGTATGAAACCATCGCCTTCGGTCAGCGTCTGCGACAGATTGCTGTCAAGCGAACGGATCATGTCGTAGCGAATCCACTTGGCATCCTCGGGCACCACTTCTATATGTACGCCTTTCAGCAAATGGCTTGGAAACTCGCCACCGGCAGCCAGTCCCTTTACCACCTTATTTAATATAGTGCTCTTTCCCACGCCATTGATACCGCTCAGAATGTTAACGCGGGGATCCAGTTCCCACACGATATGTTTCTTGCCGCTCCATAACGAGTCAATCTCAATCTTCTTAATATAGTCAGCGAACTTCTGCATAATTCTGGTCTGTTCTTATGTTATTATGTCTTTTTCTCGTCTGTTCTTTGGTTATTATGTCTTACGAATGCAAATATACAACTATTTTTCCAATCACGAAGCATGATATGTACAAAAAACAACAAACAAATGTTAAATAATCGCTCTTTGATTAAAAAACTCAATTCCCAATTTCCAATTTTCATTTTTTTATCGTACCTTTGCATCCGCTAACAACGAAAGGTCGGCATAGCTCAGTTGGTTAGAGTATCACCTTGACATGGTGGGGGTCCTTGGTTCGAATCCAAGTGTCGACACAGAAACAACTCCCAAGCAACTGAAATTCAGGGGCTTGGGATTTTCTTTTCCAGAGGAGATGATAAGAATAGAGATGAGAGTCTTGCTGTGGCTTTTCATGTTGACCTGCTGGTCGGGCATCCTGGCTCAGGAAAAGGCCGGGGTGGGGCAGTGGAATGAGGAAAACGTTATTCAGTTGGCAGCCGACAGTCTGCCATCGCTCAATATTCCGCGCTCCGGCCACAACACGTTTGTGGCTGGTGGCGAGGTGGTGGTCGTCGGAGGCCATACGTCGGGCTTTGTGCCCACCTCTACCGCCGAGTATTTCAGCGATGGCGAGTGGCACCTCGTGCCGACTGTCTATCCCCATGACCACGGCTTTGCTGCGCCGCTGCGTTCTGGCAAGGTACTTGTAGGCGGCGGCCATAGCGAACCGTTGGGCATAGGCCATATCTTCTCGGTGGAGATGTACGACCCAGCCACACATTCCTTTACGGGTTTCGGGTGCTTAGACCGCAAGCGCTGCTTTGCCCAGGGCGTTGAGATTGATAGCGGGCGTGTGGTTATCACGGGCAACTGGTTTCAGAGTGCCGATGCCATCGAGGTCTTCGACGGTGAGAAATACTTTTCTCATGTCAAAGAGGTGTCGCAGCCGAGGGCCGTGCCTTTCGTGTTTAGGGTAGGGGAGGACGATGTCATTATCTTTGGCAGCATGGATCATCATGCTGATGCCATCGACCGTATCATTGTTGACCGCCTGAAGGGTGAGCCGTTCAGCGTGCCGCTGTTCGACGAGTGGCGGCCCGAGCGCTACCTGTTGGAATCGCAGGGAGCCGACTGTTTCATTGGCGACGAGTCGGCGGGTGTGTATGCCTATCTCTTCCCTGTGGAGAACAAGGAGGGCCAGATCGCTATAGCGAAGTTCGATGCTTCGCTCCTGTCACCGTCGCCCGGGGAGGCTTTCTCCCTTCTGCCAACCGACCGTCCAGTGCCGATGACATACCATGATAGCAGAATCGGTTGGTACCATGCTTTGACAGTAGACCGTCAGGCCCACCGTGCCTATCTTTTTGGCTATGGCATTGAGAGCCATGAACTGTTTGTGCTAGCCGTGGACTATGCCCCAGAACGGGCTGCACTAACGCTCTATCAGATACCTCCAACGGGTTATGTCGTCTATGAAAGGCCCGTGCTTACTGCCGACGGCGACCTGCTGCTGGTGGGTGGCACAGAACTGAACCGCGACCGCACCGTGGATAATTTCAAGCCCCACGCCGCTGCCCTGCTGCTGAGAGTAGGCGGGGATGAGATACAAGGCGGCAGACATGCTGGCGGTCATGCTGGCGGACGTGTTGGCGGACAAATACTAGAATTTGTCCCTACGAGTGGTTGGCATCTTTGGCTGTGGTTGGGTGGAACGGCCTTGGTCCTGTTGCTTCTGGCAGTGTGGTATATGTCCCATACATCCCGTTCCTCCCATACATCCCGTTCCTCCCATACATCCCGTTCCTCATATACCTCCCGTTCCTCTCATATCTCCCATTCCTCTCAAACCTCCCATGATTCCCATAATCCCGTCCCCCTGCCTGAGTCAATCGCCCCATCCCTTGACCTCATGCTTCAGATAGACCAGTTGATGAAGGAACAAGAACTGTTCCGCCGCATTGGGTTGAAGTTACAGGATGTGGCCGACCAGCTCAACAGCAACCGCACCTACGTCACCGATTGCATCAAGTCAGCGCGCGGCATGACCTTCACGCAATATGTCAACACCTATCGCGTGAACTATGCCAAGGAGCAACTGCTGAACCAGCCCGACAAGAAGGTATCGGCAATAGCCACCGATGCTGGCTTCACCAACGAAGTGTCGTTCTTCCGTGCTTTTAAAGCCCTTACTGGCACAACGCCAAGTGAGTTCAGAGCCAAAAAAGACTAACATATTTACAAATGTTAGTCGATTTTGTAAAAATGCAAGTCCCTGTGGCTTGCATTTTTTGTATCTTTGCATCAAATACGCACTAAAAACCCATCATTATGTACAGAACAAAAGTCTATCAATTACGGCACAGCCTGCTGGCACTTTTAGCGTGTCTGGCCCTGCCGCTGACGGCTATGGCCGATCGGGTGGATGTTGCCGATGCTAACGGCAACGTGCTCACATACGAGTATGACGGAGACGACGGCCCTGCCACCTTCGTCGCCATGCAGTCTTATAGTAATGATGAGGCCAAGTCGGGCCGCATCATCATTGCCGACCAGGTGACCGATGCCAGCGGTCGCAGCCACGAGGTGAAGTACGTCGGTGGCAACGTCTATTGGCGCGGTGAAATACGCAGCATCGTTTTCGGCCAGAACATCGTGAGCATCGGCGGCCCCGACGGCGAGCAGAGTGATGCTTTCAGCTACTGCACGCGGTTGGAGAGCGTCGCCCTGAACGCGAAGCTCGAGACGATAGGCCGCTCAGCCTTCCAGAACTGCTACATGATGCGCCAGGTGAACCTGGCCACGATGGAGAACTTGAAGGCCATCAAGTATTCGGCCTTCATGGACTGCGACCGCCTGGCGCCCATCACCATCCCCGCCTCGGTGACCACCCTGGGCGAGCGTGCCTTCTGGGGACTAGACTCGCTCACCTCGCTCACTTTCGCCCCTGGGTCGCAGATAACCGAGATACCCACCAACTGCTTTACTTATTGTGTCAGTCTGACGACGCTCACCTTGCCCGACGGCATCGAGACCATCGGCGCCGATGCGTTCTACGACTGTGCCTCGCTCACCGAGATTACCTTCGGCCCGAATGTCACGTCGTTCGTCGACAGTTGGAGTCATTTCGGCTATTGTGAGAAACTGCGCAAGGTGGTGTTGCCGGGAACCGCGTTCCCCTTCACGGCGCGGTTTTGGCTGCCGTCGGAGTGCGTGCTCTATGTGAACCCCGCCTTGGTGGACACTTACCGCGAGAGTGAATGCACCCGCGACTATCACGTCATGGCCGTTGGACAACCCACCGACTTCGTCATCACCACCATCGCCGGCGGACAACTGCAGGAGAAGGTTGAGACCATCGGCCCGGCCAACAACGTGCTAATTCTCACTGTCAGCGGTCCAATTAACGGCACCGACATCGACTATATCCACAGTTCGATGCCCAATATTGAAACGCTCAACCTGACCAATGCCAGCATTGTGGCGGGGGGCGATAGTTATCACCAGTGGGACGTGAGTAGCAACGGCACTGCCACCATCAATACCAGTTACGGCCCTTGGAACACCGAGAAGGACATCATCACCCGCTGCATGTTCTACAATATGCCCACGCTGCGCAGCATCTCTCTACCCATCGGCATCACCAAGATTGGTGAGTATGCCCTGGCACAAGACCGCAACACCAACTTCAAGCTGCAGCATATCGACATTCCGGGCGGAGTGACTGAGATAGAGCATTACGCCTTCTGGTACACAGGTATTGAGGAGGTGACGGTGCCGGCTGGTGTTACCCGTCTGGAGGAGTACACCTTCTGGAACTGCCGCAAGCTGAAGAAGGCTACCCTGCCCGACGGCATCACCTTCATCGGTAACTCTTGCTTCAGCGAGTGCCACGAGTTGGAGGACGTGAACATGCCCGCCTCGCTCGAAACCATCGACCAGTATGCCTTCTACGACAACTACAAGCGCACAACGCCCATCGTGTTCCCCACCGGACTGAAGAGCATCGGCGGCCACGCCTTTACAGACAACAGACTGGTGAAGAGCATCACCTTCAACGACGGGCTAGAGGCCATCCGCAGCTATGCCTTCTACAACTGCTACGCCTTAGAGAGCATCACCCTGCCGGAGAGCATCACCACGATAGAGGATCATGTCTTCGTGAACTGCGACAGCCTCACTGAGTTCACCTTCCCTGCCAGCATCACGGTCGTGCCTTACGCCATCTTCGACTACTGCGACAAGCTGCAGAAGGTGACGCTGGCTCCTGGCACCACCAAAATTGACAGTTATGCCTTCGAGGACTGTCCGCGGTTGAACACCATCAACATCACTGAGCAGACGGCACTCACCAGCATCAGCAACTCGGCTTTCTTGAACACAGGCTTCACGACGATGACGCTGCCCGACCAGATCAGCGAGATGGGGTCACAAGTATTCCAGGGCTGCAAGCTGTTGGAGAGCGTCAACGTGCCCACGGGCATAGACTATGTGCCCTACGACTACTGCGAGGGTTGCCCGAAGTTGAAGAGTGTGACGATGCATGACGGCATACGCACCATACGCCACGATGCATTCTGGGGCTGCAAGAGTCTGAAGGCCATCGACCTGAACGACCAGATAACGAGCATCGAGAACACCGTCTTCCGCGACTGCGACTCCCTGGCCTCGTTCAGCACCAAGACGCAGACCACCGCCCTGCCGCCTGCCCTCACCTTCATAGGCTATAACGCCTTCCTCAACGCAAAAGCCATCACCGGCACGATGACCATCCCCTCAAGCGTTACCAAGATAGAGGACAATGTGTTCAACGGCAGTGGCATTAACGCCGCCATCCTGCCCGACAGTCTCACCAACCTGGGCACCGGCGTCTTCGCCAACACGCCAAACCTGAGTAGCGTCACCCTGCCCTCTGTCATCAAGCGCATTCCAAACTATACGTTCCAGAGGGCGGCGGCGCTGAAGCATATTGACCTGCCCCAGGGCGTGGAGGAGATAGGCTATTGCGCCTTCGAGTATTGTGCGCTGGAAAGCATCGACCTGCCCGACAGCTTGAAGCTCATCGAGACCTACGCCTTCGGCAGTTCGCAGTTGAGCACCATCCGTATTCCCGATAACGTGCAAACCGTGCAATGGGGATTCGCCCAGAACAGCAAACGGCTGAAGAAAGCCTATATGGGGCGCAACATGGACTACAACTACATCAACGACTTCAACTACTTCAACGATTGCGACTCGCTCGAGCTCATCCGCATCTATGCCGGCACGCCGCCGGGCATCAGCGAGTGGTACACCCGCAGTTATCGCACCAACTGCGTGCTGGAGGTGCCCGAGGATCAGGTGGAACTCTACAAGGCGACCGACATCTGGAAGGATTTCAAGGATATTCGCGGCTTCTTTATGGGCGACGTGCTCGATGACCTCGACTACGCCGTGCTCTGCAAACTCTACCGTGAGACCGACGGCCAGCACTGGAAGGACATGGCCTGGGACATGACCAACAACCACCATGCCATAGGTAAGTGGCCCGGCGTGACTACGGCAAGGGTAGGTGGCGAGAGTTCAAAGACCTACGCCATCACCGCCATCGACCTGTCCTCGAAGGGATTGAAAGGCCAACTGCCCGACAGCCTCTTCCTTCTGCCCCGTCTGCAGTCCCTTAACCTGAGCGACAACCAACTGCAGGGCAATGTCGCCACGTTCCGTGTACGCGAGGGCTCCGTCCTCGCCGACCTGAACCTCCGTGCCAACCGACTCACCGGCGACCTTTACCCCCTGGCCGCCCAGTTGCCCTGCGTCACCACCCTCGATGTTAGTTACAACCAACTCACCGACCTCTCGCAGCCCATACCCAATACGACGCTCACCGCCGACTACAACCGCCTGAAACTCGAGATGCAGTTCGTAGACTACAACACCCACGAGGTGGTTGCGGACGACGATTCCTCCGTCATCATCCACGATATGATCCCTGGTATCCCCGTCGCCCTTGACCTTGGTCCCATTGTGACCTACAACCATCAGGCGCAGGACTACAGCCTGAACCCCTCGGACCTCGCGCACGTATATTATAATAGTGGTGGTTGGCAGTACTCCTGGGAGCTGCGCAAGCAGGGCGACGGCCTCTGGACGCCCTATCAGGACAACTCGAACTACGTGCTGCGCGCCCCGAAGGGCGAGGTGGTGGCCTTCTCCTGCCGCGACCCGTGGTGGGATTGGCGCACCGTGCTGTTGCGCTTCGACTGGCAGGACGGCGACGTGAACGCCGACCAGACCGTCGATGTCAGCGACCTGCAGAGCGTTATCTACTACGCACTGCATGACCGCAAACCCGATGGTCAGATGTTCAATTTCACCGCTGCTGACGACAACAGCGACGAGGCCATTGACGTGAGCGATGTCATCGGCTCCGTGGACTATGTACTGGAATACAGCCTCACCTCGGAGAGCCTCGACTTCGAAAGCCTCGACTTCGAAAGCCTCACCCCCGACCCCTCTCGCAGGGAGAGGGGAGTAGATAGTTTTGCTGACGATACTAACTACTCTTATCTCCTTTGGAGAGAGGAAGGGGCTGAGGCTTCCCTTATTCTCAGTGCAGCCGCCGAGGTTGCCGCCCTGCAGATTACTATTAGCGGAGCAAGCAGCCGTCAGATAAAGGTTAGCAGCGACCTGCGCAGTCGCTTCTCTGTCTCGATGCGCGATATAGCCGGTGGCGTGCGCCTCGTTGTTTATTCGGCATCAGGGCGTACCCTCGCTACAGGCGACCATAAGTTGCTCGTCAACCTGCCTGCCGGTGCCACGGTCATTGATGCCCGTCTTGCCGATGCCCAGGCCCGCCGCCTGCCCGTCACCATCCTCGATGACACCTCCGCCGTTCCGTATGTTGCGTTGACAACGCAACAAACAGGACAGCAGGTCTTCGACCTCAGCGGCCGGCCTGTCGGCCCGTGGAACACCCTGCCTAGTGGCATCTACATCGTCAAGGCAAATGGAAAGCAATACAAGGTGAAGAAATAATAATCGAGATATCGAAATGCCGAAATGTCGAAATAACGAAATGACGAAATAACGACACAAAAAAAAATCATCAATATGAAACACCTCAGATTCATAATCATATCCCTCGTATGCTGCGCTGTCTGCGCAGCCCAGACAGCCCAGGCCCAGACCAACGTGCTGCGCATAGGGTCGGCGACCTCGCCTGCCGGCAAGACCGCCATCATCCCCATAGAACTCGATAACGCCAGCGACATCATTGGCGTGCAGTTCGACATCGACCTGCCCTTCGACTTGAGTGCGGACGACGGTTCGCCCGTTGTCAACCTCTCGCAGACCCGCTGTGCCACCCACCAGGTAGAGAGTTTCCAAACCTCTGCCGGCCACTGGCGCAGCCCTGGCGACAACGGCGGCGTGAGCAGTTACAAGACCTACCGCTTCATCGTCTTCAGCGATCAGAACACCCGCATACAAGGCAGCACCGGCATCATCCTTACCTTGGAGATGCCTCTGCCCGAGGATCTGGCCAACGGCACCGTCCTCCCCATCTACCTGATGGAGAAGAGCGTGGTGCTCTCTAACCGCGACAAACAGAATCTCGTTACAGGACAGATTAACGGTCAGGTGACCATAGAGACCGTGCCACGTCCCGACCTCGTTCCCTCTGATGTCACCGTCAGTGGCGGTAATTCTACCGCTAATGTTGTCACCCCTGGCGATATACTCAATTTCTCATGGACTGTTAAAAACGACGGCGACCTGGCTACTGGTGCCGGATGGGGTGAGCGCCTTTATTTGGAAAATGATAAAACAGGCAAGCGCACCTATATGGGTACCGTTGCCTATGAAGGCACCCTCGCTCCCAATGCTGCTGCAGAGCGCACCGCCGCATTTGCTCTCAGCGACTATCCAGGCATCAGTGGTCTTTGCCGTCCCGTCGTGGTTATAACGCCTGCCGCCGGCTGCGGCGAGATAGCCCTGGCACAGGACAACAACACCGCCACAGGCAAGGCCACCCTGCGCGTAAACAAATACCTGGTACTCACCGCCCACAAGAATCCCATCCCCGAGGGTAGCAAGAGCGGCTACTACTGTGAGTTGCGCCGCACGGGCGACACGTCGGAGAGCCAGGTCTTTGGCATCACCTCAAGCACCGCCGACGGCCGTACCGACCGCCTTACTTTCTCGGCCAGCGGTCTGGTACGCTTCGATGCCGGCAGCGACCGTGCCGGTTTCTATGCCTATCCTGTTGACGATGATGTTTTTACAGGCGACGAGCGCGTGGCCGTTATCGTCAATCCCGACTTGAACAATGGTTATGACAGCGTGGTCGACTCTGTGCTTATCGAGGAGAACGACGAGATAAGCCTCACCCTGCTCACCGACCGTACCGACTATCACGAGGGCGACACCATCCGTCTGACCGCCCGCGTGCCGCAGCGTTTCTTTAGCGGAGCATTGAACGTCGGCCTCACCATTGAGCAGCCTCAGCGTTTCAAACTGCCCAACCGTGTGGTTATCCCCGACGGAGAGACAGAAGCCACAGTCCTTATTCCCATCATTCAGGATAAAGTACCGAGCAACGACATCGCGGTAAAGATTTCGGCCACCGCCGACCATCACAAGCGTGGCGACGTGCTCATTATGCTCTATGACGACGATGTGCCCGCCATCGATTTCCACCTCTCTGCGCATACCGTGAGTGAGGGTGCCGGTGCATCGGCATTGATGGGTACGCTTACCCGTAGCGGTGTGACCAACAACAAGATTACCGTCAACCTCACCGTTGATGGCAACGACCTTTACTTCCCCTCTACCGGTACCAGCATCACTATGCCCGTAGGCACCACCACGGTGAACTTCCCCATCGGCGTGCGCGACAACCTCGACCGTGACGGCGACCGACAGGTGAAGGTTACGGCCACCGTATATATCAGCGACTGTAGTTGCGAGGTGATAGGCAAAAAGCAAGCCTCAGTCGCCGACTCCGTGCTTGTCACCGACAACGACGGCAACACCCTGACACTGACCACCAACCAGACCACTATGGCCGAGGGCGACACGCAGGGTGCCACCATCATCGTGACACGTAACACGCCAGGCACCGATGCACTGACCGTGAGCCTGGAGTGTGATGCCGCCGATGTGGTATGTCCGGCCACAGTTACCATTCCCGAGGGCAGCCGCTCCACGACCTTTCAGGTTACAGTGCCTGCCAACGATACTGAGGAGGGCGACCGTACCATCAGTATCCTCGCCCGTGCCGAAGGATTTAGCCCCGGCTCGTGCTGGATGCTCATTACCGACCGCAACCTGCCCGACGGATCTATCTCTGCCCTTACCCTCTCGGCTAATGAGGCCGTGCCGGGTGAGACTGTAGAGGCTATGTTGACGGTAGAGAACCACGGCATGGGCACCCTGCCGCAAGGTACCATTGTGCGCCTGCTCTTCGGTGAGGAGACGTGGCTCGACTACTCGCTGCCCGAAGCCGTCGGCCGCAGTGAGCAGCGCACCTTCATCGTCCAACTGAAGGCTCCCCTCCATACCGGCAAGCGCATTGTCAAGGCCGTGCTCGACCCCACGGGCCGCATCAGCGAACTGCTTATTACCAACAATGAAAGTCCCGAGATAGAGTTTACAGTCCTCTCGCCCTTTGTCTTTACCATACAGGCTGAGAAGACGATATACCGTGGTGCTGATTATGCTGTTTTCAGCGGAAGCATCAGCAGAACTGACGGTTCTACAGAAGGCCTTGGCGGGCAAGAGGTAGAGATTTGGTATCTGTCACATGAAGAGTTTGTTGTCAATGTCATAACCAATGACGACGGAACCTTCTCCGGGCGCAGTAATGAAAGAATCGGTGGCGGCGGTTCGGGCGACGTGACTTACGGTGCCTGTCTGAAGGGTGAGGCCAACCGCGACGTGCTCGGACGGTTCTACCTCAACGGACTGGTGTGTGCGAATGCCGATGGCCTATATGGACAGAATCTCATTATCAACCAGTCTTACGAATACCCGCTACGCGTCTACAATCCCTCGAGCATGGACTTGCATAATGTCACGCTCGCTCTAGTTCCAACTGAGAGGTCTACTGACAGCCCGTCGTTCAAGATCAGTTTCAATCCTGTAGCCACCCTGCCGGCAAAGAGTTGGATTGATTTGCCCTTTACCGTCATCAACGATGGCTCCGACGAATCAGTTATTAACACTGGCAACGGCCTCTCTGTGGAGGTGAGAACCGACGAGGGATTCTCCTATACTAACTGGATGCAATGCTATGTGCGCAAGCCCCAGCCCGCTTTGATAGCCTTAGAGACGAATGTCGAAGTCACCGTGCCCGTGGGCAAGACCATTCTCTATCCCGTGCCCATCGTTAATACCGGTGCCGGCGAGACGGGGCCCATTGAGGTGACCACTCCTAACGCCCTGAACAAATATATCACCCTGGCTTCGCCCGCCAACATGCCTTCGATGCAGCCGGGTGACACCGCTGTGGTGATGATGCGTTTCAGTAGCGATAACACGCATAACATCAACGTGGCGCAGTTCGGACGCATAGCCATCAACTGCGAATACGGTCATGGCATCAACGTAGACTTCAAGACAACGGTGGTCGATGACAGCAAGGGCAACCTCCGCGTGAGGGTGCAGGACGAGAACACTATTTACGGCAACAAGGACGGTGAGCATCCTTACGTCAGCGAGGCCACCGTGCAACTCATGGACTATAACACGGGTGCCATCCTGCGCCGAGGCACCACCAACAGCGACGGCGAATGTCTCTTCACCGACGTGGAGGTGGGCTATTATAAACTCTATGCTACCGCGACGAAACACGATACCTACGAGCAGTCGGTATTCATCAGTGCCGACCAGACCACCGACCACCTTGCCACTATTTCCTATCAGGCCATTACCGTGACCTGGGACGTGGTAGAGACGGAGGTAGAGGACCAGTACGACATCGTGACCACCCTGACCTACGAGACTCAGGTGCCTGTGCCCGTGGTACGTATCACCCAGCCCGACTCTCTCTTCATCTATGAACTGGATCCCGGTAAGTCGGTGATGTATAACATGGTGCTGCGCAACGAAGGCCTCATCACAGCCCAGGAGGTAGAGGTGACGCTGCCCGACGTGGAGGGCTTCCTCTTCACGCCGCTCGTCGACCTGACCAACGTGGAGTTGGCGGCCGAGCAGAGCCTGGTCATCCCGGTGCGCGTGTTCCGCATGGACGGTACTGAGTTCAGCGACAGCATCGCCGCGTCGCGCTTCAAGGTCGAGGGCGGCATTACCCGCCGCTGTAAGGCTACGGCGGCCGTGAAGTGGAAGTGGCCGTGCGGTGCCGGCAGTGGCAAGGTGGCATGGCTCAACACTGCTATGAACCTTATCCCCAAAGATAAGACTGGTGGACTCTGCTACAACGGCATGACCTTCGGTGGCGGCAATGTGAACGGCTTTGGCGGCTATGGCGGCGGTTGGGACAGTGGCGGTACGACGAATACCAGCGGCACCGACCTCGATGCCTATATCACCAAGGCTTTCTGCATAGCGGTGGTATGGCTGCCCGACCTCGACCTCACCATCAGCGACTTTTTCGACCCCGTAGTCAACTATGTAGACAAACTTATCAATATAGAAACCAACACCTCGTCGGCTGAGATTATTTTTCAGATAGGTAAGGCAACAACCGAACTGGGTCTCGACGTCATGGCTGCTACACCTAAGATAGCCAAGAAAGTTCCTCTTATCAACAAGGCCATCAAGATAGGTCTCACGCTACAATATCTGCTGGGCGACAATGCCGACTACAAGATGCTCTCCCGATGCGGCATGCCCGGTATGGTCGGCAATCGTCCGCGACGCACCGGTCTGCTCGACGATGACCCCAACTACGACTCGCCTCTGCTCACGCAGTATGCCAGCAAGTTGGAACTGTATTACAAGTACCTCGCCTCTATGTTGCGTGTCTATGAGGAAGTGATGGGCTGCAGCGAGGTTCTCGACAACCTCACGCCTGAGTTTGTGGCTGCCCATCAGGCATGGGATGACATTATCACGCAGTCGGTACAGACCACGGCATCGGGCATTGTAGACTGGTATACTTCGCTCAGTCCTACGGTAGACCCCTTCGAGATGGTCAGCCCGGGCATCTGGGCCTGCGACACTACGCAAATACCGCGGCAGTACATCACTGACAGCAACCCACTCACCCACTGGAGCAATCCCTACGTGGGCATGATGCCTGGCGGCTCGTCTACGTTCTATGACTATAGCATGGCCCGCTACATACAGCGCATGAAGGACACATATATCTATTACGATCCCATCAGCCGCTTTGCCAGCCTGCTGTCAGAAAAGTCGCCACAAGGCATTGACTATGACAATATGGTGAACATGGATTCCATACGCTATTACGTCAACAAACTGAATGAGGCCCAGACCGAACTCATTCAGCGTGGCTTCACCAGTTGGGTGCAACTCATCAAGAGTGCCGATAAGGATGCCCGCGACTGGCTCGACGGCCCGTCGGCCAGCAGTTGTGCCAAGGTTAAACTCGAACTTGACCAGACCATGGTGATGACACGCCAGGCTTTCCGTGGCACGCTGACTATGGAGAACGAGACCGACCGCGACATCACCGACGTTGACCTGCGTGTGCTGGTATACAACAAGGAAACGGGCGAGCAGGCCACGAGCCATGAGATGCAGGTATCCTTTGAGCACATCGAGGGCTTCGAAGGCTCGATTGACGGTCCCTGGACGCTGGCACCGCGCTCCAAGGGAACGGCCACAGTGCTCTTCATCCCCACAAAGTATGCCGCACCCGACCATGTGGTCACCTATCAGTTTGGCGGCAATCTCTATTTCAGCGAGGATGACACAGAGCATGTGGAGGCACTGCGCTATGTGTCGCTCGACGTGAAACCCTCGCCCGAACTCGACCTCACTTATTTCGTGCAGCGTGACGTTTACGGTGACAACCCGCTGACGCAGACCATTGTAGAGCCCATCATCCCGGCTGAGTTTAGCGTGCTCATCAACAACAAGGGCAAAGGCGATGCTACCAACATTCGCATGACTACCCACCAGCCCAAGATCATTGAGAACGAGAAGGGACTGCTTATTGACTTCAATATCGAGAGTTCGCAGTTAGGCTATAGCGAAAAGACCATGGCGCTCGACTCGCTTATTGCTACTGACTTCGGCGACATCAAGGCCGGTGGACATCAGTTTGCTACCTGGTGGCTCACAGCATCGCTGCTCGGACACTTCTCGGAGTATAATGTCCAGGCTACACACGTCACCTCCTACGGCAATCCCGATTTGTCGCTGCTCGACCAGGTGACTATCCATGAACTGGTGCGCAGTGTGGACTTCCCGGGCACTGACTACTATGACGAAATTAATAATGTTACTCGCTTTGTTTACGAGACCGACGCCAACGGTCAGGAGGTGCCCATGCGCTGCTGGCTTGTCAGCGACGAGGGCGACACTAACCCCGACCATGTCTATATGGCCGATGGCTATGTGAGCGACAAGATCGTGAACATCACACCGCAGATCAAACCCCTTGACGACGGTTCGTCGTGGATGGTGGGCCCGTTCTTGAGGAATGGGACAGGCACAAGATGGTATCATATTGATATTGCCGACCCATCTCAGGGACGTGGAAAAGTGGAGTCCATCAGACGTTGCGATGACCAAGGAAACATCTACCCGGATTACACCCCAGTGCCTGAACGCAATTACTGGCAGACGGAATATGTGCTGCAAAACGGATTTGACCCCATACGCGATCCGCGCCTGCATATCGCTTCGTTGTTCCAACACTACACGTATGAATACCTCCGCATAGACTTCGAGCCGATGCCCGAGGTGCCGCTCACCGTGACCAGCATCAAGACCGTGCCTGCCAGCGACGAGATAGCACAGGAAACCATCGACCACCTCACTGTGACCTTCAGCAAGCCCGTCGTGGCCAGTACCTTCGACCGTAAGGACATCATGCTGCGCCGCGAGGGTAAGGTGCTCAACAATGCCATTGACATTGTGAAAGCGGTTGATAGCGACAGCATCTTCACCCTGAACATGAGCGGTGTAGACCAGAATGGCTACTACCTCCTGCAGGTTAAGCCCGACAGCATCCAGGGCCAGGACGGCTTCTGGGGCGAGGAGGGCCTGCAGGTACACTGGATGCTCTATAAGGACGGGCTGGTACAGTGGGATGCCGACCCGTGGCCTACTGCCACTGCTGGTTCTATCATCAGCAGTACCGGCGACACTGGCGGCTCCGATGAGTATGGCACCGATGTGACGCTTACCGCACAGCCTGCCGACGGCTACCAGTTCGACTACTGGGGCACCGTCGACGATGAGGAAATCAGTGCCGCCTCCTCTGCCCGCGGTTCTGTATGGGGCGATGCCAGCGATACTTCCTCTGCCTGCGGTTCTGTATGGGGCGATGCCAGCGATACTTCCTCTGCCCGCGGTTCTGTATGGGGCGATGCCATCGCCCTCTTCAAGGCCCGCCGCGCCGACGGCTCCTCGGCTATCGAAGAGGCTGCCATCACGCACTATTCCGACAAGCCCACCATCACCGTTCCGCTCAATAAGAGTTATCTGCTCATGGCTGTGTTCAAGCCTCTCTCCGTCAACGTCTCGGTAGCCTGCGACCCGGAGCAGGGCAGCGTCAACGTTGGTTCGGGTATCTATGCCTACGGTTCGCAACTGCACTTCGAGGCCATACCTGCCGAGGGCTTTGTCTTCGATGGCTTCTACGCTACTGCTCCCGATGCTTCGTCGGGTACCGCGTTCTGCCTCTCCACGGAGCCGACGTTCGACTATACCGTCGCACAGCCTGTCGGCATCGAGGTACGCTTCCGTAGCACCGCCACGCCCACGCTCATCCTCAACGAGGACATCGACTATGTGCCTGCCGTTGACGACGGTTCTCCCGTCATCGCGAAATTCCTGCGCTCCTTCGTGCCCGGCACATGGAATACGGTGTGCCTGCCCGTCGCTATCCCCGATGCAAAGGCTGTCTTTGGAGCATCCACACAGGTGGCCGTGCTTACGGGCTACTCGCAGTCGGCCGTGCAGTTCAAGACCGTGGAAAGCGGCATGATGGAGGCCAACGTGCCTTACCTTATCAAGCCCGGCAACGCCACCTCGACCGCTGCTAAGGTCTACAACATTGGTCTTACCGCCGCTACTGTTCCCGACGGTTATCCGTCTGGCCTATCCACCATCTCCATTGACGGCATACAGATGATAGGTACTTATACCGACCTGTCTTTGCCTGCCAACATGGGCAACTATGTGGTCAGCGACAATAGCCTAAGTCTCATAGAAAGCAGCACATCGTCAGGCCGCTTCCGTGCCTACTTCGTAGTGGATGCAGCCAACATGCCTGCTACACTGCCCATCAGCATCGACGGTGATATAGCCACTGGCATTGATGCTGTCATCTTCAGTGCTGACGACAAGGTCTACACCATTGGCGGTCTTTATGTTGGCCGTGCCTCGGAACTGAACCTCAAGCGTAGTCAAGGTCTGTTGCCCGCTGGCGTCTACATCATTGGCAAACAGAAGATAGCCGTAAGGTAGCAACCGTGCTACATGAATAATAGGCAGCGATGACGGAATAAACCCCGTTCATCGCTGCTTTGCGTAAGAAAAATTTGGCCGTTTCGCTGTTTTTATGTAATTTTGCAACCGATTTCGAAATCAACTGAATAATTATGAAGATATTACTGTTGGGCAGCGGCGGCCGTGAGCACGCCCTGGCTTGGAAGATTGCTCAGAGCGAGCGAGTGGAGAAACTGTATGTGGCACCTGGCAATGCTGGCACGAGCGGCATCCCGCTTTCCCTTCAAGAAGAAGGGCGTCGGGCATTCTCTGAGAATGTTGACATGAAAGCCGATGACTTCGAGGCCATCAAGACTTTTGTTGTAGAGAATGGTATCGACATGATAGTGGTGGGGCCCGAGGATCCGCTGGTGAAGGGAATCTACGACGACCTGAAGGCCGATCCCAGGACGAAGGACGTGCCTGTGATTGGCCCGTCGAAGGCCGGCGCGGTGCTCGAAGGCTCAAAGGACTTTGCCAAGGGTTTTATGCAGCGCCACAATATTCCCACGGCCCGCTATGCAACCTTTGACGGCGAGCATCTGGAGGAAGGTCTGAAGTATCTGGAAACCCTGGAGCCGCCCTACGTGCTGAAGGCCGATGGCCTGTGTGCCGGCAAGGGCGTGCTGATACTGCCCACGCTGGAGGAGGCGAAGCAGGAACTCTGTAACATGCTGGGAGTAGCCTCCAACACCCAACACTCAACACCCAACACCCCAAAATTTGGCAATGCTTCAAGCCGCGTGGTCATCGAGGAGTTTATGAGCGGCATCGAGTGTTCGGTGTTTGTGCTGACCGATGGCGAGCACTATAAGATACTGCCCGAGGCCAAGGACTACAAGCGCATTGGCGAGGGCGATACTGGCCTGAACACGGGCGGAATGGGCAGCGTCTCGCCAGTGCCTTTTGCCACTGACGATTGGATGAAGAAGGTGGAAGACAGCATCATACGGCCTACGGTGCAAGGACTCAAGGAAGAGGGTATCGACTACAAAGGTTTTATTTTCTTCGGACTGATTAACACCCAACACCCAACACTCAACACCCCAAAGGTCATAGAATATAACTGTCGCATGGGCGACCCCGAGACCGAGACGGTGATGCTGCGACTGAAGAGCGACATCGTAGACCTCTTTGAGGGCGTGGCCCAAGGTAACCTGGACGAGCGTAAGGTTGAGTTTGACGAGCGGGCCGCCGTATGCGTGATGCTGGTTAGTGGCGGCTACCCGCAGGCTTATAAGAAAGGCTATCCCATCAGTGGTATTGACCAAGTTGAAGGCTCAGTCGTGTTCCATGCCGGCACGACCTTTGCGCCGCCCCTCTCATCTCTCACCTCTCATCCCTCACCCCTCGTCGTCACCAACGGCGGCCGCGTGATTGCCGTTTCGTCGTATGGCAAGGATAAGGAAGAGGCCTTGCGCAAGTCGTTTACCGAGGCTCAGAAGATAGAGTTTAAGGACAAGTATTTCCGCCGTGACATAGGAAAGGACCTGTAGTTAGAATAAATTTTGGCCATTATTTTTAAAATTTTGGCCAAAATTTTAAAAATAATGGCCAAAATTTTTTATACGGTCATCAACAAGAAAAGCGGAAGACCCAAAGGTAAAAGGGTAAAAAGGTAAAAAAAGAATAATAATAAAAAGGTAAAAGAGTAAAAAGGGTGAAACGACTGCAGAATAGGATTGCGGAAAGCGGAATGATACTGCCGGTGGCAGCCGTCTATGCGCTGGTGGTCTGGATAATTGCCGGACTGGTGGCTCATAGTTGGTGGCCGCAACTGGCGTGTATGGCTGCATCGTGCTATCTGCTTATCGAGGTCAGCAACGGCAACGCGCTGATACGCATCCGCAGTCGCATGGTGACCACGACATTCGTTTTCCTCTCGACAATGTTCGTCAGCGGCTTCGCCTCGCTTTCGGGCGGCATCGTGCAGTTGTGCTTCATCACCGCCATCCTGCTGCTATTCAATACGTATCAGGACAACCAGGCTGTAGGACGGGTGTTTTATGCCTTCCTCTGCCTCGGCCTGAGTAGCCTGTTCTATGTGCATATCCTCTATCTCGTGCCCGTGGTTTGGATATTGATGGCTACTCAGTTGCAGTCGTTCAGCGGCCGCACGCTGGCTGCCTCGATCATCGGTCTGCTCACCCCCTATTGGTTTGTCTCACTGTGGTTTATCTATCAGCAGGATTTCTCACTGATGGTGCAGCATTTTGAGGCTCTGGCAGACGTGGGGCCGGGCATCTTCCTGAATTATTCAGCAGTGACTCTGGAACAGGTGCTGGTCTATGTGTTCCTACTGACTCTGTCGGTGGCAGGCATCATCCATTTCTGGAACTATAGTTTCGAGGATAAGATCCGCATCCGTCTGCTCTATGGCTTCTTCACGGCCATGATACTGCTGATACTAGTCTATATTGCCCTGCTGCCAACCTATTACGACCCGATGATACGCATTGCGCTTGTCTGTGGCAGTCCTATTGTGGCCCATTTCCTGACACTAACTTCCACCCGCATCACCAATATCGCGTTCTTCGTGATTCTGGCAGTATGCGTGGCTATCACCGTTGTTAATCTATGGATGCTCTGATAAGTTTTCTGGCGGGCTATGGCTACTGGGGCATGCTGTTGGCTGCTTTTCTGGCGGGCAGTGTGTTCCCTTTCAGCAGCGAGACAGTGATGGTGCTGCTCTTAGGCTCTGGTCTCGATGGCAGGCAACTGGTCATCTATGGCACCATTGGCAATACGCTGGGCTCAGTGTTCAACTATTTCGTGGGGCGCATGGGCAAACTGGAATGGATAGAGAAGTATTTGAAGATCAAGAAGAAGAACATGGACAGGGCGCAACGCTTCATGGCCGGCCGTGGCGCATGGATGGGCATCTTTGCCTTCCTGCCCATCCTTGGCAGTGCCGTCACGGTCATCCTTGGCCTGACGCGCGCCAATATGTTCATATCCTTTCTGAGTATAGCCATTGGTAAATTCCTGCGCTACTGGCTCCTGGTTTACGGTGCAGGATTGATTCTCTGAAACCGTGTATGACAATGATGCTGATAAAGACAAATAATGTAACACAATAAACAAAAGAAGAAACGACAATGAACAATTTACTATTTAAGACAGTAGCATGTGTGCTTTCTCTTTGTACAGTGCTTACGGCCAGTTCAGCTGAGAGTCGTCTCGTCTCTCAGACCTCTCAGGCCTCTGTTCACTCTGTTTTTAACCCCGTTGACCCCACCACCTACTCTGACAACATGACCATGGTAATCAAACTTACCAATGGTAGCGAAACCGTTGTAGATGCCGAGATAGGTGCCTTTATTGACGACGAGTGCAGGGGAGCCACCATGAGCAATAAAGATGACGGATTCTACTACCTGCTCATTGCCGGACAGGGTAATGGGCAGGCCATGGAACTACGCGTTGCCTTAGAAGGGCAAGTCTATACGGTAGACACTTCTCTAACTTACCGCAGCGATGATAACATCGGTACACCGTGGGTGCCGTATGTCATCGACCTGAGTCCGTATATGCTCGTTGGTGATATCACCGGCGACGGTAAGGTGGATGTGAGTGACTACATAGGTATTGCCAACCATATCTTGGGTAATACGCCGCAGGGATTCAACGAGAAGGCAGCAGATGTTAACGGAGATGGTGTGGTTGATGTCTCTGACTACATCGGTGTGGCCAACATCATCCTTACCGGCAACATTTATGGAACCAAGTAAAAGAAAACTCTAAATAACTTTTGCAGGGAACGGATTTTTTTGTACCTTTGCAGGCTGAAAGAGTTTTAACGTTAAAATAAACCTATAGAAGAAATGAAACAATTCCGTCTCGTGGACAATATCCTCGGATGGCTCACATTCTTTGTGGCCGCCTTTGTGTATTGTTCAACCATCGAGCCAACAGCCTCGTTCTGGGACTGTCCTGAGTTTATTACCACAGGCTATAGACTGGAAGTCGGACATCCGCCCGGTGCGCCCTTCTTCATGCTGACGGCCAATCTTTTCTCACAGTTTACCAGCGACCCCACGCAGGTGGCCCGCATGGTGAACATGATGAGTGCGCTGCTATCAGCCACGTGTATCCTCTTCCTCTTCTGGAGCATCACGCATCTGGTGCGGAAGTTACTGTTTAGAGAAAGTTTTGAGGTGAGTGACGTTAGTAAAGTCTCTCCACCCTCAACCCTCAACTCTCAACTCTGGAAACTCATTGCCATCGAGGCCTCAGGACTGGTGGGCGCGCTCATCTACACCTTCAGCGACACATTCTGGTACTCGGCTGTTGAAGGCGAGGTGTATGCCTATTCGTCGGCTTTCACTGCCGTTGTGTTCTGGCTTATACTGAAATGGGAAGACCATGCCGACGAGCCTCACTCAGACCGCTGGCTGGTGCTCATCATGTATATGACCGGCCTGAGCATCGGCGTTCACCTGCTTAACCTGCTGTGCTTGCCCGCCATCGTGCTGGTGTGGTACTACAAGCGTTTCCCCAATGCCAACCTGAAGGGCAGCCTTTTAGCCCTGCTCATTTCGTTTATGTTGCTGGCCGCTGTGCTCTATGGCGTGGTGCCCGGCATCATCACCGTGGGCGGGTGGTTTGAGTTGTTCTTTGTCAACACCCTCGGCATGTCGTTCAATACGGGCGAATATATCTACCTGTTCTTGCTTGTAGCCCTGGTTATTTGGGCTATCTACGAAACACAGATGGCGAAGGAGACCAAGGGCAGTTGGATTCGTCAGAACGTGGCATTCCTCGTGGCCATCGCCATGCTCGGCATACCGTTCTATGGCTTTGGCTGGAGTGCTTTCTTCACCGGTGTGGTGGTGCTGGCCATCCTGGCTGCCATCCTGTTTGTACCTGGCATGAAGAAGCAAATTATCTCGCCCCGCATCAAGAATACCTCGCTGCTCTGCATGCTGATGCTGATGATTGGCTATTCCACATACGCAGTCATCGTCATCCGTTCATCGGCCAACCCGCCCATGGACCAGAACTCGCCCGAGGACATCTTTACACTGGGCAACTACCTGAGTCGCGACCAGTATGGCTACCGCCCGCTGATGTGGGGTCAGGCCTACAGTTCGGAGTATAAGATTGACAAGCAAGGCCATGTGCAGATGGACGAAGGTGCTCCTGTGTATCAGCGCAGGGAGAAGAAGACTGCCGACGAACCCGACACCTACTTTGTGGTGAGCACCAAGGACAAGCCTATTTATGCGCAGAACATGCTGTTCCCGCGTATGTACAGCAACAACAGCCGCCACATACAGGACTACAACAGTTGGGTGGGAGGCATCAAAGGACATAAGGAGCCGTCGAATTACCGCGAGGGCAGTTTCGTGACCATACCCACACAGTGGGAGAACCTGCAGTTCTTCTTCATCTACCAGTGCAACTGGATGTACTGGCGCTATTTCCTCTGGAACTTCGCCGGTCGTCAGAACGACATCCAGGGTCACGGCGAACTGGAGCACGGCAACTGGCTCTCGGGCTTTTCGTTTCTGGATAATGCCCGCTTGGGCGACCAGTCGCTGCTGCCCGATGACCTGAAGAACAACAAGGGCCACAACGTATTCTTCTGTCTGCCCTTGCTGCTGGGCATCCTCGGCATCTTCTGGCAGACAATGATGCGCGGACAGAAAGGCATCAAACAGTTCTGGGTGGTGTTTTTCCTCTTCTTCATGACCGGTTTGGCCATCGTGGTCTACCTCAACCAGACGCCCGAACAGCCCCGTGAGCGCGATTATGCCTACGCCGGCTCGTTCTATGCTTACGCCATCTGGTGCGGCATGGGCGTGGCTGCACTCATACAGATGCTGATGAGCGCACTGAAGAAGGTGAACCCCGTAGTGCTTGCGTCCGTCGTCTCTGTCATAACGCTGATAGTGCCCATACAGATGGCCTACCAGACATGGGAAGACCACGACCGCTCGGGCCGCTATCCCTGCCGTGACTTCGGACAGAACTATCTGATGTCGCTGCAGGAGGAGGGCAACCCCATTGTCTACACCAACGGCGACAACGATACCTTCCCCTTGTGGTACAACCAAGATACCGAGGGTGTGCGTACCGATGCCCGCGTGTGCAACCTGTCGTACCTGCAGA
>JAEEGL015852272.1_pt1 | contig 39399 bp, 34 predicted proteins | sample 9134231 | NCBI WGS metagenome assembly JAEEGL01 (sample SAMN16246548, study PRJNA631951) | gut metagenome | biome: gut microbiome; feature: rumen; material: fiber-attached | host: Bos | place: Iran: Karaj | collected 2018-10
AAGTCTCGGCGAAGACTTTGCCGATGCCGTCAATTCATCAAGTATTTTCTGGTCGATAATCCTCTTTATGGGTCGATGCTAATTCTTGTCGATGGCCCCACCAAAGCCGATCAGCCCAACCGCCATCCCACAAAACCCAACCGCTCAAGCCCCCTACAACTCCATCACATCCTCAGTCCCCAGCGGCTCATACGCCCCATCCTTCACCTCCATAATCACCGTCCCGCTCTCCAGCACCTCCACCGTATGCCATTGGCCGATGGGAATATTCAAAGCCACGCATTCGCTGCCCGGCTGAAGGTCGATGATCTCCGTCACCTCACCAGCCTCATCATAGAACACCTCCCGCAGGTGCCCACGTAGGCATACCACCGTCTCGGAGGATTTCATGTGCCGATGAATAGGCAGCGGGCTCCATGGCTTAAAGGCATTCAGCATTCGCGGAGACCAACAGTTTACTGTCAACACGATCAACTAACCCATCTGACCACTTTAGTAGAGTTTTCAAAATAAGCAACAGCTTCTTTTAAAGACGCCAAAGAGGTATCAATTGTTGACACGATAGAACCAAACACTTCTGAATATCCCCGCGTAAGAGCATACCACTGATTATATAGCAGAATCATCTTTCTTGCGCATTCATATACGGCTTGGTAGCACCTTACCTCTGGATAAGATAATTTACATTTATCCACAGCCTCATTTAATGGCACAATAAGTTGATCATTAATCTCTCCCATCAAAACTGCTTGCCGCCCACGTGTCATCATATAGTGGTCGATCACCCCTCGCAACAAACTCCCCACATTATAATCTTTTGTGGTTTCCGGCTTGACGGCATCGAGCTCGTGTTGCAAGTTAATGATTAATCCATTCCACTGCTCTCTCAAGTCGTTGGCTTGATGGTTATAAGCATCATAGCACTCCTTAACAGAATCTTCAATAGAAGATAGGAAGTCATATTGACTAATTAGATTGAAAGAGTGCTTGGTTCTTTTATCATCCAGCTTTCTCTTATTCCGGCTGTTTTCAATAAAGACAGATATAGCTTGCTCGGCTGACAGGGTTTTCAGTTTATCTGACATTGATCGCGAAAACTCATAACGCTCTGGATATATCGATTGTGCAGCATTTAATCGTTCGCTTAACGACTTTAAAGACTGCTTCTGCGATTGGACAGCATCAATAACCAGTTTAGTCCATTCAAATACGGCATTGCGATAAGATATAATGCCCTTTCGCTTCTGCGAGCTATTATACAATACCGTAATTACCCATCCCAGAACAAAGACTAGAATGGATGAAATGGTAGGAATGAGCACAGAAGCCACTTCATCACTCATTCCCAACGGCCATTTACTAGCCACCTCCTCACAACAAATCATAATAAACGCTCTCATAAAAACACAATCTCCTCTTCTATTATTTTGCATTGAAAATGCCGTAATCTCCTTTATGCCGATTTATTCAACAACCCTCTCAATCCCTTCCCTGCCCACATTATTACCACGTCTTTCCCCTCACCCATCATCCAAAAATTGCCTGACAGCATTCTCTCCGGCCGATAAAGTTTCAACAAGACAAGAAGACGGGCCGATGCTGACAAAACCCTCTAAGGCCGATAATCACTTCTTCAACGACGCCAAATACTCCTCGTGTAAATGATAAAACTTCTTCATAAACACCACATACCCCAACGCCAGCACGCCGGCCACCCCCACCAAATAAATCCAATGCGCCAGGATCGTATTGGGCACCAGATAAACCATCGCCAGCGAAATCGCCAGCTGCAGCACCATATAAATCAACGACACCACAACGTGCGACATCTTCAGCTCATTCGCCATCAACTGATAGGCGTGCTTCCTGTGCGCCTCCCCAAGATTCTCGTGCAGCATAATCCGATGCAGGATAGTGCACACCCCGTCAACGCCATAAACAATCAGGAACGCCAGCCAAGTAATGTCCCCGGTCTGGAGAATCAGTCGGCCAATCGCAAACAGCATAATAAACGCAATCCCCACCGATCCCACATCGCCGGCGAAACACTTGGCCTTTCCACGGGGCCGGAAGTTAAAGAAACTAAACACCAGCACACCCAAAATGGCCACACCCAGGAAAGAGTTCAGCACAAAAGGCTCGCCTCCCTTATTGTTAATTAAAAACAAAGGCACCAGCACCGCCAGCGAATACCCGGCCGTTATCCCGTTTATGCCATCCATAAAATTAATGATATTCGTCGCCCCCACAAACACCACAAGAGCAATCAGCACAATCCACCACATATTCCAGTGCATAATGCCCAGATTCCAGAACATCAACCCCATCGACACAAACTGGGCAACTAGCCTCACACTATCCGGCAGCGAGTGGATATCGTCCACAAATGATATCCCGGCAATAATCACCAGGCCGATAAGGAATGGCAGATAATTTACCACCGCTCCCCAATTACCGTGGATGCCCTGAAGCCCCACCCACACGAGCATAGCGATGGTAAAGATAATGCCCCCGCCGCGCAGCACGATGGTCGAATGCGAGCTCCGCTCATTGGGTTTGTCGATGATGTTGCACTTGTCTGCGATGCGGAAATATACCAACTCTGCAATAATCAGTATTACTGTTATAATTCCATATGTCAACCACATATTCATAGTTTTATTTCTTTGCGTAATATCCACCCGTCTTCTTACTACCACGACGCTCTATCATATTATTATTCACCAATACACTTATATGCTTGTCTATGGTGTCAACTGGCACATTAAGTTCTGCTGATATTTGTTTAACCTGGCATCCTTCATGTTGTCGAATATACTCCAGAGTCATCTTTTGGCTTTCATTTAATCCGCCATTTAATCCGCCATTTAATCCGCCATTTAATCCGCCATTGCCTGATGCAACTCCTTCCTTCCTCCACATCACCACCATAAAATCCTCATCCTGGCGGAACTCCGGCTTACGCAGCCCCAGCTCCACACACCTGTCTATCACATCGTTGGTACCAGTACCCACCTGCTCGATATATCCCGCCAAATATACCGGATTCGCCAATAGCGGATTCACAGGTAAGGAAGCATGCTCCCCAGACAGTTTCTCCACCGTCATCCCTTTCGGAAGCCTGCCTGGGTTCCACACCTCCAGCCTGTCCTTGAACAGCATCACCTGCACACTTCCCGTGCTCAAGTAGTCGCGGTGCACCACTGCATTCACGATGGTCTCGGTCACCGCCTGGACCGGCAGCTCATATTCCACATCCACCTGTGCCGATGCAGTCCTTTCACCCACACGCGCATCAATGTGCGACATCACAAAGCTGACCGCCTGGTCAACGACCTCAAACACACTTCCTCCGTAAATCTGCTGACTCGCCAACGGCTTCTGCACCTTTGTCCCGTAAAACTGTACGCACTTCACCGTCGATGACACAAACCACTTCTGCGGATCCTTCGCAAAGAGCAGTAGCGCAGCATTGGTCACTCTGCCATCATCCGATATCAGATGCAGACTATTCAGTATCCGGTGGACGTTCTCATCGCTGTATGTCAACGGGAAGTTACGTTTCTCTCTGGCCATTCCCGTCCACCAGCGTATTTTCTCCTTGTCCAGGTCATCTATCGTAGCATTCATATTCAGAGCCGCATCGAACGGGCCGAATTGGAGATACCCCCTCAGCACCAGATAGTGCACCAAAGCAGCATATACCCCACTCTTCAATTCCTCCAACGAGCCAAACATATTCCGCACCACGTCCTGCTCTGCCTTTTTTATCAACGCCATTTCCTTGGGGTGACGCTCCTCTGCTCGCTTTATCAGCACGATTCTATATTTATGGTTCTTCGTCGAGCAGTCGTACTCACGCTCCGTAGGCGATATGCCCTCTGCGTCCTCATAGCCATAATCCACGCCAAAGAGGCCCAGATACACCTCCGTATCCGCCACCTCCGTCAGGTACGCCTGCTGTGCAGACACATCCTTTGCCGGCAGTTCTTCGAACAGAAACGGCTCGAAGAAGCGCCCCATCACCGCATCCTGCCGAATGTAGGCTGCTATCTCCCTGCGTTCCTTCTCAAACTCCCGCTGTACGCTGCTTATGAATAGTTTTACCATAATGGCCTTGTTATAATCTTGTATTTATTGTTTTCTCCGCTTCTGCACAATGCCACAGGCATCTTCCACCGAGCTTATCAGTGTGTTCCTACTCTCCCGTAAGTAGTGCCCCCCCCGCCAAAAACTTGGGTGTATCCGAGTTGGGACTTGAAGTCCGAGAACAACGAATCACACTTAGCGGTCGCCCTTGTCCCGGCGATGCCATGAACCAGATTCGTAGGGCACTTAGCGACCTGCCGTGAGTAATGGAAACCATTATCCGTTCTCCGTGAAAAGAGTTTCATCGTTCGATGGGACTCTTTTTTTGTTTCCTACGGCTTCAGGAACAAAAGGCTTTGTGCCATTATAGCTTGAAGTTCCCCGCGCAGTTAGTGTAGCCGCGAAAGAGGTAGCACCATGCTTAACTACCCGCTGGTTCCATTTTCTTGAGATTATTCAGTTCCTCATCATAATTAGCCAAAAACACCTGATAGTCAAGTTTGGCTCCGAGAATTATTTCTTCTATAGTCTTTTCGCCGCTCACATTATCTATAACATACCAAATTACTTGCTGGGCAATGTATATAGCCTCATGGGCATAAAAAGCAATATTCACACATGAGAGGGCTGCATTATGAGCAATCATATTCCTCAGACGATATATCATCAGGAGGTCATCCTTTATCTGGTTCGCCTTGTTTCTTATACCTTTATCGTCTCGATAGAACTCGTTCATTATGATTAGTGTGTCTCTGACAATATCATCATTTATACAATCTATCAAATCTGGCATTGCATTCAGGAAATCACCATCTTGATAATAGTCCCTGTTCTTCAGGTTCAACCCAGCCTTCTTTTTAACTTCATCAGCAACATCATAATAATTATTATACTGGTTAGTCTTGAACAGGAAATCCCTGTATATTCCGCGCAAATATGCATGGAAATACTGTTTACAGATAACAGAGGCAACAAATTCCTGTATAACCTTCAGTGAATTGGCATCTTTGTCATTATCCAGCATCTCCATTTTCGCTTTACTGTCAACTTTAAGTAAGCCCTCTATCGCAAACCAGCTATACAGCAGTGCATCGACATCCTTATTAGCAGAAATGGCCTTGGCATACCAATGAGCAGAATTCTTCAGCCGGATACTTAAAGAACTTCGACTCTCCTCCAACACCTTAAGTTTGTCGGACATGAACTTAAATCCCTCTTCATTGACATCAGTAAGGTCAAGCGCATCTAAATACCGCATCATCTCATCTCTTGATGCCATCATAGGGTCATTGCCTCTAACTGACATACTCATTCCTATCTCATTCCCATCCACAACAACGGAGTACAGGTTGGTCGCCACAGTAACTGGGTCTTTCGTTCGGTATGTAAGCATGATTAGGTCCAATACCCCTTCCAACTTTATCCTACCATATTCTTTTGCCTGTTCTATGCTTATAAAATCTATCGGTATGGCTGCGTTTACATAGTCTCGGTCTTTAAACTCCTTTTCAATATCAGTAAAGGCAAATTCTCCAGTAATGTATTGTCTTACCTTGGGTGAATAGATATTGATATCGCCTATGTAGTCATTAATCTTACCTTTCAACCCATTAAGCCTTACTATGAAGAAAGCTTTACGGGGCTGCTCATAATAGTGATATTTCAGTACATCCAAGCACTTATATACATCTCGGTTTTGCAAATACTCGCCAACAGCCTTATAATAGTCTTCTTTTGAAGTAAAATTCGCTTCTTTTAAGGTTTCATATTCTTCTGGCGCAGCCATTACAATGCCACCCTGGATGATGGCCACTTCTGGTATATCTGAGGCATACTTTTTTATCTCGCTCAAAATGAATCTCGCTGCCACATATTCTGCAATAACCAGATGTGTAATGTCATTTATCTTCTGCCTGCTTTCAAAGTTATTATTGACAGTCTCATCAATAGCTTTGGCCAGCCAATCCACAAGCAATGAGAAATAACGCTTCGCAACAAGAGTGTCTATCGCCTTCTTACAAAGAAGAACGCAAGTGTCTCTGTTTATCTTGTCGCCCAGTCTTTGAAGCAAACAAGCAATAATAGGATGGCATAACTGATGGAATACCTCATCAGATTTGTCCAAACGGCAAATCTCTGCTCTAAAATACAAAATATTGTCTTGGTTTGCCATTCCATGACCTTCCAGCTCATCAATGAGGTCCATCAACAACATACGAGGACCCATAATCCTGAAGCTGACGTTGTTTTTGTCTATCAGCGTATCAATACAATGTCCCCAGTAATGTTGCCAATAAGAATAAAGCTTCTTATATGGCAAGCCTAATATTTCTCGAATATGGTCTTCCACAACTGTACTATATTGTAGTTATGCCGTATGCTTTATTAATACCCCAAGAACTCAAATCCAGAAATCCGTTTTGCAGATTCACATATTCCTTCACTTCTTTAACCCTATCATTATTGCTGCCTTGCCTCTCTTCCTCTGTTGCATATAGGTAGGTAATAACAAGTTCGCCATTTACAAACTCTATTTTTGAACCTTTGCAGGCGAATTCGTATGTAACCGTCAAGGCCTCATCTGCTTTACCCTTATTGATTAGTTTAAAGCCAGCTGAAGGTCTGTGAAACTCCTCCGACATATCCGCTATTGATACCAAACAAGACAAAGGGTCTTTCTTAAAATCTACTCGAAGTGAAACATGTTTTGGCCCTTGTTCAACGTTATTGCCGCCCCAGTACACCTTGGGCATATCATGCATCATGATGCCTACTGCAGCCCAATCCAATATCAGTCGGAATGAGGTTTCAAAAAAAATGTCTGTCCTTCCGAATTTTCGAATATTATTATTGAGGTTCATAAAGCCTAAAGCACCTGGTGTGCCGTGGGTTTTCTTCAATCCAATTTCCAATATATCTTCCGCGAGTTTCTTCTGACCACCCGAAGGATTGTTGACGGCGTTCTCATTATATCCATAAAGTGGATAGGCAAGCAATCTCTTCCCTATAACACCAAGAACAGCTTGCGAATCCGTCATTATCCTCATAACATCCTCATAGTTCGACGTTCCTATGCTCGTTGACAGTTTTATCACATATTGCCAAGGATACCCCATGTCATGAAACAAAGCAGAAATCACAGCGGCTTCATAAACCGTGTTGATGGCCCATACCATGTCATATCGATCACGCTTGGCATCAAATTCTGGATCCATCTGCCTAATATAATTCCTTATGTATTCCATCTCAGGGCCATCATACAGTTGCCTTGCACAAGTTTCAAGCAGGTTATTGCCATTCGCCAATACAAGACTATCTGCCGGATTACCAAAACCCAGCAACTTTCCTACTATATAAGCAGCTAACGACTGATGCAGTGAATGATCTCTGCTTGGGTGTTTCCCATGCATATCCACAGTGGATAGCCAGTCATCAATCAAAGCATCTGGCAGGATAAACTTATAGGTTGGAAACACTTTCTTTGCATAATCCCTGGCTTTCAACTGCGCATGTTCTACTTTCTTGAAATATGTGGGTGTAGTCCTTTCTTCCAATCTGCCTAAAACATCATCCACATCAAGACCGTTATTCTCCATGTACGCAACCTCCTGCTGTTTCAAAGCAACCGTATCTAATGTTTCATAGGCATTAAATGCTTCAGGATAATTCCACTTTAACCCATCATATTCATCGTATGTAAAATTCATCCTGCATCTACTTTAATACTAACTTGGTAATCAGATTCAGAACATTTTTCATCTCGTATGGTTCTTTCACCAGTTTCCTATATTCTTTCTCATCATGTTCCGCTGTCTTCTTAGTGATAACCTCTTTAAGATATCTTGTCAAATCTTCACTCATCATTTTGCCACCACTTCTGATAGTGCTTTTACAAGCATCCATCAGCAGCTCATAATCACGGTTACAGTCAAGTATCCTCAGCAGGGTATAGTTCATGGTCTGATAGAACTTACCAAAGTATTGTGAAAGCAAAGCTCCAATATAGCCATCGACATTTATCTGCTTACCATTTATCACAGTAAGTATATTATCACGCAAAAGGTTATTTTCAAACCTTCTGAGATTTTTCTTGTCAATTTCGTGCTTCAAGAAATCTCTATAGTCCTCACCTGAATGATAAAATGCTGTCTGATATGCATAAAAAGCCGCTAACATCATATTCAGATTGAACATCTGGAAATAATTGGCATCTTTCCTTTCAAAACCGGCCACCTTATATATTCCATTATAAAGCGACACAAAAAAGGATGCATTTTGATTTAGCCTCCTGTCTTCCATAAATGCAAAAAGGTCATTCATACCCGCTTCTTTCATTTCTTCTCGCTCAAATTCCAAAACGCGAGCATCGGGATATGCCATCGTGCCGAGTTGTCCTACTATGTTGTTCAGGTTCTTTATCATATAAATCGGTGCCAAATCACTTTTTAGTGTTTTGCTCATCCTTACATAACCACGACCCGAAAGTGATTTCATCAACTCTTTGTAAATAATATCCATCGAGATGATGTCGGTATAAAGGTCTTGCTTCCGCTCGAAAGTGGCCACCTTTTTATCGAACTTTCTAAATGCCCCATCCAAATCAGCATAATCGTCTGATTTCACGGCTTTTGGCTTCAAACTTGCTTCTATGAATTGCTCCGATATAACACCATCATACTTGATGATATTCTTTGGATAACCATACCTGTCTAAAGGGAGCAGTTCATCTATTAACTCTTTTCGTTTCCAGACTTCATCCTCATGAAATTCATATCCACCATTTTCTGACAACAAGTCTTCTGGCACCTTATTGATAACCACTTTCACATAGTCACTCACTTTATCATTCGACTGCATCATAGATTGTATCTCTGCGGCTGAACTGATAGTTGACTCTATATCCTGTTCATCCAAAGATGAAACCAGTACGAAATGTGCTCTCTCCGGACCTTCTTTGGTCAGCCATTCTCTCACACTCCGGCCTATTCCAACATATCCTGGAGAATTATCAAGTATAATAGCTTTCTTAGGTTGCTCGGTCTTTTCACAAAACACTGTTGCCAAATCCCTAAGCATTTTCAGGAACCAGAAACTATGCAGGTCATCCATCAGGTCCCTTGGGTCTATGATTAGTTTTCCATCTGCTCCGTATATCTCCGACCCAACCAGATGAATCTTTCTTTTACCGTAATCTAAACCATTAATGATTGCTTTAACGTCATTCTCCTTTCTTAAATAGTCGTTCTCAAAGTAATCAATTAGGTTATATGGTTTCCCATCATTCTTAGCAACTACTACATCCTTTTTCCAGAAATCGGAATGAAGTGCAGCGTTAGTAATTGGCGTGCCAGTTATGTCGCAGTCTATCAGAAGAACATCATAATCCCTTCTAGCCAATGCTTTTGCCAGATTAAGGGCTATGGTGGTCTTTCCAACACCACCCTTTCTAGATTCCACACTAAATATCTCCATCATATTTAGATCTTTAGAAATTCATTTAATTTTTGCCAATCCTTATTCACACGTACTGGTTTTTCCTCTTGTTCTATTTCATTTCTTCAATAGGCATCTGAAAGTCTCCGTCCCTTGGTTTCAGCAGACTCTGATTCATCTGCTTTCTAAATTGCACAAACTCCGTTAGTTTTCTTTCTCAAAGAACAACTGATAGTACTTCATCCCATTTCGACTGTCCACGCCTTTCAATATATTCTCTTCGCCCCCCTTTACTATAATGTCAAAGTTCCCGTCTAGATGAATCATATTCGACGGCATGGCGATTTTCTTCTTGGGTATCTTCTTTTCTATCTTCAATGTATCACTGGGCAGTTCGCGGGCATAATCTGAGGATTCACGATAGTCCATGAAGCGGTCGGCAAGGGTTGCATTTTGGAACACCTCCTCTGCAAAATCATTCAGGTCTACTTCTTCCTGAGTGTTAATTACAGTCATCGCTCTTGCAACGGCAAGCGAACGCTGCATCTTGTCGCAGTCTCCCATTTCCTGTTTTACAAAATCCTTGCAAAGGCCTATCAGATTCATCGTCTGGTGATAGGCACTCTGACATGACCTCACATGCAGAAAGTCATCCTGCCAATAGGCTTTGTCCTGATTCTTGGTGGTCTTGTTGACAATGGATATTTTATACCCATCTGCCTCATCTGTGTTATATATCAGACAACCTTTGTCAACTTTGGAAAGGTTCACGCCCTCCACCGTAACTACTTTTATACCGTTCTCATCACGTTCATAACGCACCATACGCTCTTTCTGTTCCATCTTTAGCAAAGCCAAGGCATCCACTTGCTGACCATCCAGTTCACAGTCTGTCAAATATATCACATTCAGTTCCCCCTTCATTACCGACGGTCTGTTGCTCTTTTCATACAGTATCTTAGCAATAAGATTCGACTGTTCAACAAACCTTTCAGGCTCCGCAAAAAGGGCTTTAACAAAACTATAGATGGGATTCAGGTTGAGGTCATGCTCAAAAAAAAACTTATATAAGTCTGATGAGTTGAAAGACTTTTCTAGCAGCCCCTCAACATCACCCTGGATTTCCTTGAAGTCAAGTTCTTTCTTTGAAAAGCTAACGCCCTCCTCACGCTCTTTGTTGCCCACTGAGTGGACTATCATTCTCTTAATTGAACCAATTTTATTTCTCATATTACTTGCTTTGATGTTATCTCTTTAGGTATAAGTGCATTGCCGTCAACGAACTGCTCAGTAGTCTTGAAATAATCAAACCCTTCCCAATAGGATGGCGGTGCGTGCTCAATTAGTATAACCTGGAAATCTTCACTCTTCTCGCCTATTACATAATGCATAAAACTATTAACCGCAGCAAAAGCATCTTTCAACTTAGCCTCATCTGTCGTTTTCACAGTCTCAACACCGCTGTAATAAGGAATGCTTGGCTGATCTATAAAAAGGAACTGAGCAATGGACTCCGAAGGGGTGTCTGCCAAATATCGATGCAGCCCTAAAAAGAAGCAAAGATGCAGGAACATATAATTCGACTGGCTTCCTACATTGTTATAATTCAAAATAGAGCGGCCATTGTTCAGTTCAAGTTTCCTTTCCTCCTTGTTGTACTTTGGCTTACAACCTTCATAGTATTCCATGTAATTAAAGGTTGTGTACACATCGTTAAAGACCTCATTAATTCTATAATAGGCAGACTTGCCTGCACTTTCTAGCCGTTCCCTTTCTTCTTTGTAGGCATAGTAGTTTGCCTCATCCTGTGTAGTGTATTCCTCTGCCTGTTCAGGGATTTTCTCATGCAAGCGTTCCAATTCGGGCAATTCCGACTTGATAACGCCAACAGCATAAAACAATTGATTGTGCTTCTCAATCGTCAATTCTTGCACCTTGCTCTTGGCAGAAATACTTTTTCTCAGGCCTTCTATTTCATTTTCCAAATCTGAGATAGCTTTTTCTGTAATTGCGCTCTCGGGAGCTTTTACGTCTGCCCGCTGCAACTTCCCAAGTGAGGTTTCGAACGATTCAAGGATAAATCCCGTCCATTCTGAAACTCCCATCTGACTGAGATTATCCTTCAGGTACGTAATAGGTTTTAGTTTATCTACAGTGTTGTCCATTTCTTGGAGGAAGGCAAGATACTCTTTCCTTGCTCTTTTCATATTCTCCAAAAGGATAACTTTGGTGTTTAGTTCCTGTATCTGTTTCTCCAGTTCTTTATCTTGCTCCTTGGCTTGCTTGTCTTGTGGAGCAAGGTGGTCAACCAACTCTTTCAACCTCATCACCAGTTCATCGTCAGCGATGGAGTGGTTGCTCCAGTCGCCTGGCATCCCACAGTCTTGGCAGAGGGATATAAGGTAATTCTTCTTGTCCAAGTAGGCTCCTTTCTTCCGGCTAATGGCACGTCCTTGCTTCTCTTGGGTCCGTTTCTTCTGTTCCAAGTTTTCAATCTTGCGCGACAACTCTTCTATCGTTATATTGTCTTTCCCCAACAGCATGTCAAACAGATACTTTTGACCGATCACGCTTTTGGTAATTTGAGAGTCAAAGAAATTCACGTCGGTAAAAATATACGGAGAGGTCATGATGCCCTCCGTAATGGCATTGTATGGCAAGAACGACCTGTAACTTACCGTCAGTTCTTTCCCATTCTCATCCTTCACTCCCGGATTCCTCTTCTCTGCACTCCTTAGGCCAAACAAACCGTCCAAACGCCTTCTGGCATCATTGATATGAATGTTGTTAGTCGAAGGATAAAAGTCATCCGGTATTTTCCCTTCATTCATAATTAGGTCCGAAACAGGCGTGTCTATTTCCGGTTTCTTACGTGCAATATACATTTCCTTGTCGTTAATTACGAATTCAAGGCCATACCATTCAGCATACTCATTGATAACAGGAATGACTATCTTGGGATTGTTCGTCAATAGGCAATAATCAATAATGGCCAGGATATTACTCTTGCCAGTCGATGAACTGCCAGTGATGACATTTACCTTGTTGTTCTCAAAAACAAGGACACGGCGCTGTGGGACATCGTCTTTCGAGAACCAGAGGACGAGTCGGTTTATGTGGAATTTCATATCTCAATATTAAGCATTTTTATCAACCTCTTCGCATTATAATCTTTACAGATATGGAGCATCTTGGACAGTACGCGGTCTACCCTTTGAGCAGCTTGGCTGCTCACATTGTCAAGTTCCAGAAACATATTATTGCTCTCATCCCCTGCCAGCAAGAACTCACCATCTCTTATCTCCATAAAGCCAGCATCTAGTAATATGGACGAGGCATTGACCATCAATGGCAGAGTGTGATAAAACCGTTTGTTGATATTTGCCATCATGCTTTTGTTCAGCATACGGAAATTAGCAAAGCTAAGATTCTCATCCTTGACCGTCAGCAAATCCACAATGGCCTCATCCTGAAGCATGGCTATCAAGATGGTCATTTTCACCATATCCATTTTCGCACAGTTTTTCAATACATCTATCAAGATGTAGAGCACCATGGTCAAGTTATTATATTTTATACGCTCAAATTCCATACTTATCCTTCCAATCTATATGCCATCCTATTTTGGGAGGGTTCTCGTCAGACAGTTTCAGGTAGCAGCCTCCCGAGAAATTCTCATCATATTTCAGGAACGGTTGGTCCATTGTGTCGTGAAAACAGCCTATCGCTTCATTGATTTTTACATCCGGATCCGCATTGCGTGCTTTCGTCTCATGACGGTCGAAAACCCGCTGCCATTTGGTCTTAGCCGCTTTTTCTATTGCTTCTTGTTTGACATCGTCCATCAGTTCCATCGAGCGAAACCGTTCAATATTTGTCCTATAATACCTCTTCTGGTATAAATATCTATAGGTTTTGTCCGTAGGGGTGTCTTTTTCAAGTTCACCGATATCCCACAATTGTCGCAGCATATTCGTTTCCTCTATTTCATCAGGGTGTGCCCAGTGATCGGGATCATATTCTGTGACATTCAGTTCTGGCTCTATTGATAGTTTTTGCAGGGTTCCGCTATACTTCGAGATAAACTGTTCCTTACGCAGGTAAAAAGAACCGGTTGCCGCTACCTCCTTTTTTTTGTCCACGACAAGTTTACCCAGAAGCTCCATTAATATCTCATCTATGGCAGGATTGTTCAAACTATAGTTTAAGGAAGACTTATACATATCTTTCGTCAAATCAGTATATGATTCTATTCTGATGTTAAGAGTAAACTGCCTGAGTTCGTCATCGGTTAATGCTTTTAGAGCACCTACAGCTTCTGTAATGCTGGCATTGTCCGAAGAGTAGCGCTCCAACCAATTCCTCAAGGCCGTTATGTTGACAAGCTGATGTTGAAACTTGTTGACTTCCGTATAAAAACCATTCTCAACTGTCATGTTTGTGGCTATCACAAACTGTCGCCTGTCAAAATACTGATTTTTGTCCTTTTCCGTATAATGACTATATCCGTCAACCCAGAGTTTAAGCGTTTTCCAGAAATCGACAAAGGCTGTCGACATTTTCTTAATAGGAGTATCTGATGAATTCTTGACTTGTATAAAGACCTTTGTTCCATCCTTCTTATCTATGACAATATCATCCTCTTTCTCATACGATATAGCCTCATCTGCCCGTAAATTAAGCAGATGATTGACGAAACAGGCGAACTGTTCGTCAAAGCCCAAAGACCTTAACCCTGCGGAATGCTTGGCCAAGAACTCCTCGTATGATAATGGTTTCCCTTTTGTCATAACATATTTACACTAAAATCTGGTTCAAAGACCCTTCCATCGCACTGTCAATCTCTTCGATAGCCACTGCTCCTCCCCACATCCTGTAAACGTATAGAGGTGTAATGCCTCCTATATCCATTGAGCAAGAGCGCATTTCGCTCTCGATAAACTGCTTAAGCCTATCCATCATTGTCGTATCAGTCATAACCCTGAACCTTGAATCCTTAACCATTACAAGAGCCGGCACAAATCACATATTTGCCGGAGGCCGATGCCCCCTCTCACTCCTCTCCCCCAAACAAATACCCCCGCACATACGCCAGGATCATTCCCAGGGAGATTGTGTCGTAGAAGACCTTGTAGCGCCTCCGGGCGTGGAGGAGGTTGGAGATGATGCCGTGTCCAGCGACGGATTCTTGCCGATGAACAAAGCCCAGTCGCAGAGGAACGCTACCTTTCCCCGTAGCGTCCTCCCTACAACCTCACCTCTTTCTCCAGCAAAACGCCCTTGGCCTGAATCCACAATGCCTTCAGCCACGACATATCCGTGAACTGGCGGTATTTCCATCGGGCGCGCCAGGTGTTGCCGGCAAGGGCCAGTTTGCCGCGCCAGCCTGTTACTGAGTCGTGCAGATCGAGCGGAGACCAGATGTCCGAGAGCATCTGCAAATCCATAGGCTGCAAGCCGTCAGCTGCAAGGCCTCCCACGAGGTACTCTCCCAGCCGATTGAACGAATCATAAAACCGACGGAATCCGAATTCATCCACACGGGCCTGGAACACCTGCCAGTCAAGCTCGTCCCCATGCTGACGCGAGAACATCTGCCAGTCCAGCACCATGCGCCAGGTCAGGCCTTCGTGCAGGAAATGCGAATAGGCGTGCTCGATCAAAAAAAGCGCACTTACCATCACCGGAGGACGGCACAACCAGGTCCCGTCAAAACGGTCTTCGCCTTTATCTTCACGAAGATAGCGCTGCAGTAGGGTTTCCAGTTTCTTCAGCGTCTTATTGCCTCTCCACGGGGTCAGGAAGCGGTGATTCTCCACAGTCAGGCCAGGCAAGTAAAACGTGCTGTTCTTGTAGAAATCACGGCTCACATCAAAGCCATTCTCTTCCATCACCAGGTTGCCCTTTTCCCAAACGTCCTCGGTGCCAGACTCAGCAGAAATGAAACAGTCCATATCCACACTCGTCCTGTGCTCTGGTTTCGGGTAGCACTCCGACACCACGACTCCTTTCAAGACATAGGTTCTGATTCCCTTCGAGTGGAACAGGAGCGCCATTTCAGCCTCTGCCTTCTGCTGAACTGCATATTGCGACTCCTGCTGAATGGTCATTCCAATCCATTGCAGGATGTCTTTCTTTTGCGGACGGCTGGACGTGGGAATCTTGTCGACTCCATCCATCACAACAGCCAAAAGCCCCTGCTGTTCGGCAAGGGTGTGCAATGTTGGCCAGTCGATGTGCTCTGGTACCACCATTTCGGACTCTGCGCCGATGCCGAGTCTGAGTAAATGAAGGAAGAACTCTTGTATCTCTGTTGCCACGACTTTATTCAATATCCATCAATTCATCCAGCTTCCTCAAGCACTTTTCTTTTACAAAATGCTGTTCGTAATATCTAGCAGCATTCCGTCCCTTTGCTTCCAGCGCAGAACGATCCATCTGCGACAATTCCACAGCCAACCGCGCGAAACCCTCTGCATCCCCTGCCGGAAGCGTCCATCCACAATCCGCATCGCGGATCACCTCAGCACCCTCGCCGTTCAGCACGGCCACGATAGGTTTCCCAGCCGCCATATAAGATGAGATCTTTGCTGGAGCATAAAGCCGGAACAACGGGTCATCACTCAATGTCACCAGCATCACATCCGCCTGCGCAAAGAACCAGGGCATAGTTTCCGATGGATAACGTCCAAGCGCAAACACCGTTTCTTCAAGTTCATTCTCTTTCACAAAGCCGCGAACCCAGTCTAAGCGGCGGCCGTCCCCCACAATAATCCACTTAATATCTTTATGCTCTTTGGTCAGTAATGCTGCCTGCATAGTACATTCAAACCCATGAGCCTCACCGACTGCTCCTGCAAACATCAGTTTGAAACCATCCGGGATTGTTGGAGCATTCTCAGGCTGTATCAAAGCGCCATCAGCCCCATCACTCCACTGCGGGAAATAAACAATCTTATCCTTGTAGTCACCATACTCCAGTACGCTCTTTTCAAAACTCCTGGAGCTTATCAGAATCTTATCCGAATGCTTATACTCACTCTTGACGAAGTGCTTGAAGAAACCCAGGACGTACTTGTTGTTGATACCTCCCGCGGCAGTCAAGCTTTCCGGCCACAAGTCCAGAACCCAGGTATACAGCGGTACACCGCGCAGACGCTTGTACAACACTCCAGGGGCAGACATCATCACGGGGGAAAGCTGCTGTACAAACACTCGGTCATACTTGTGAAACATAGCGTGAAACAGCATCCACACCCAAGCCACAACAAGATAACTGAAATAATTCAGCATCAGCATTATCTTGTTGTTGCCACGGGGGAAGATAGGTAGGCGTGTTACCTTTACTCCATTCACGATTTCATGGCGTTTCTTGAACAAGCCATACCCATCATAGAACTTCCCGTCTGGGTAGTTCGGAATCCCGCTCACCACGTGAACTTCATGCCCTCGCTCTGCCCAATGGAAAGCAATATCATTTCCCCGGAACACCTCCGGGTAAAAGTATTGACAAACGAAAAGTATCTTCATTATTCAAATCTATAGCCTCTCAGCTTTATTTTGCACCGTCGAATGAAAGTCTTTGCGTACCTCGGCAGGAATCTGAAGAGATACAGACCAGCGCCATGCTTCACTTCTTCCTGTATGCCATAATTGTTAATCAGTAGAGCCTTTTGATTGACCATTTTAGCCCACAAGAAATAGGCATCATTGCCCATATTCTTTTCGTGCACTACCTGACACCACATAGGGAGGTTGTTTACATATTCGATTGAGGCTCCTTTTATCTTGTCGATATAGTAGTGACTTCCATACCCATAGATCGTCTTTACTGTGTTTAGATTACCATTTTCTACTACGCTGACAAAGTGATTCCTTGGGTAATGGATCTTCATCAAGTACTTGTGGTCTGTGAAGAATTGATAACCATCCGTATAATAGATGAATGTTCCGTCTGGTTGTTCCGATGCTCGCCGGCGAATGTCCTCAACGAAATGGATGTCCAGAGCATCGTCGTTATCAAGATATGTTGTTAGAACTCTTCCCGGGCTTTGTGCTAGACGATGGGCAACCTCCTTACGAAAAATTTCCGAGAAATAACGCCCCATCTCTGGTTCCACGAATACAGGCTTCAGTTGTGGGCACTTGATCTGTAATTCGCCTATCCTCTTTTTGAAATCATCTGGGGTCGTGTTGTCGAAGAGAACAACCCATTCGAATTCCTTACAGGTCTGCTTAGCGATAGATGGGAGGCAGTACTGTTCAAACAGCCAGAAGCGATGCTCAAGCCACACTTTCGACCGTACTTTTTTCCCTTCCTTGTCTTTTTCCCAAAGAAGAAGATTAAAGCGGGTAAGAAGGAACTGGTATTGGACTGTTGTCATCTATTCATTATCACTTCCATCAGAAACAATCATTCTTGTAGTGGGGCAGCATCTGACCATCTTCCATATCATAGAAGTAGATGTCACTATATAGGCAATTATCATCGGCAGTTTTATCGCCATAGAAAGCAAATCGCATATAACGCCAACTACTATCAATACCCAATGATGCTTTAGGAGACAAGAAGATTGGCATCTCCAATCGATAAATACCAGGCTTAAACGTACAGACAGAAGCATTAAGCGCATTGCCCGCTTTTAGATTACCATAATTTTTATCTGTAAATCCTGTGTTAAACTGGATAATGCCAGAGAACTCTCTTAATACCCTCACATAAGCGACCATTTTTACTTGCCGCCGCCCCGCAAACTTTATCGCTATTTCATCTTTAGATAAAAACAAGTATCCTGCCTTCGTCTTTTGATATAAAGGGAAACCATTAAAACTTTCAACATAACGATTATCCGTGAACTTGAAACGAGATGTTGTCCCATACAAGCGAGAATCCATATCCGCATTATAATCGTTTACTGTTGAGCCCATGCTATAGTACGACCTTCGCTCATCATATCCGGATCCCTGCATATAATAACAATCAGCCCCAGCCGCTGGTTTCATTCCTCCTGTTGAATAAACCATAGGAGTATACCCTCCATTCTCTCGGATATTCCCAAACATCTGAATCCGCGAACCGGCAGAACTGACGTTTGTTGGTGTCAAATCAATTACAAAACTAAAAGGATAGGCATTTGTAGAAGAATTAGACGAGTGAAGGTATGTTTTAATATTTTCGAGGAGAAGACCAGATTCTTCTACAACGAAGAACGCATCTACACCGCCATATTTTGTCTCTGCTGGAGCGGGCAGGACAATAGTCTTCACGTTTGTTTCTTCTTTCCCGCGAGGTTTAACTGACATAAATGCCGTGTAAACTTGCACATTAGAAGACCTAATGAAAACAGGGGCTCTGTAATATACTGGCTCGTCATATTGTGTATTGAAACGAGAAGCGAAACCATCCTTGCGTACCGAGCTGTCTGTTAGGGCAGAATGCGCTCGCGCTTTATTTCTGGTAGGATTCGTCGTAGTTGTTGGCGTTCCATCAAACCAAAAATTACATAGCCCATCACCTTCTGTGTAATAGTTGCGAAGCATGGCCGTTGTCCCCAAAATCATAAGTCCACACACAGAATTATATGAAGTTTTACAATCGTCAAGAACCACGTTACTACCGCCATTGATTATTATTCCATAGTTACATCCAACGACATCACATCCACTAAGATTCACAAGATTACATATAGATACCTTGTCTCCTGTTGGTTCAAATGAATCAGAGTCCTGCAAACGATTTGTACTGACAAAAATGCCAATGTGGCAATCCCGAATACAAACCTTCGTGAAATATGGTTGTTCTGCGCCATACTGGAGTATTCCTGCACGAAGTGCATTGCAGATATAGACATTATCCATATCGCAATGGCTATAACCGGCCAATTGTTCTACCGCATATGGTGCAACCATATTAGCATCAAAAGTGATGTCCTCTAGCCATGGGTGCTTATCATAAAAATGGACCATCATGCCTCTCGCCATATAGTTCTTCCCATCACGATTCAGTTTCATCGACCGTCCATTGAAATTAGCGTTTGCTACAAACCCTGCCTGCTTGAAACCCTTGCTGTTTGTTCCGATGAGTTTCATCGAGTTCGGCGCCTCTAATGGGGATGATATCCCATATAACTTCGATATACGCAGCGTATTGATAGTACTCTCAAATGCACATTGTATATTCGCCCTATTATCCACCTGTTTTTTGACATCGTATGGCACACATCCCCACCAATCCAGATCTGAATCTGCATTGGTCCACGTCCCCTGCAGCCGGACAAGGTTGAAAATAGAAGTTGTTATGCCCGCCACAGTGGACATATTCCCATTTAGAACTCCATTTGAGAATGAGCCACCGTTGAAGAATAGTGTACTCTTCTCCGGCAGTCTCAACGTAGCGCCCCCCAAGTCGAAGTCCGACGTAACCTCGTAGATGCATTTCTGTTTCTTCATTTGACTGGCAAGTGGAGCATTCTGTTGCAATACAATATGCTTGTCTCCAGACACAGCAAACGAAGCCGCAGCACCACAAGACTGGGTTATTAAGGCCAATGTGATGGCCAAGGCTGCCAACATCTTTTTCATAGCTGATTGGTCAATTATTCATAACCCCACGTTTTTCTACATCTTCTGATCTAAGTTCTTCCCCTTCTCGTCGTGCTCAAAATTCGGAATGAACTCCTTGATAGCCTCAACCACCTGAGCCTTGGTGAATTCATCCTTGTGGAAGATGGCTTCAAGTTTATCGAAGAAGGCATTGACCTCGCTCATCTCGTGGCGGGCGGTCTGCTCCACGACGCCAAGTGCCTGAAAACGCTGCAAATCGACCTTCTCACCAGGAACATAAAACTCTTCATAGGCCTTCTCCCCTGTCGTGTCGCTCTTGAAATAAACAACCGGATAAATCTCACTATCGTAATCCATCGCTGAAGCATACTGCTTGGCATCGGCATCGTTGGCGCATTCTTTCTTTATGAAGCCTTCGGCCTTAACGAAGTCATCACAAATGCTGCTGAATGTGAGCATCTGGTCTTCGCCAAGCTTAGGAAAGAATACCTCTCCATGACGACCGAGGATGCAGGCAAGCATACAGATTTGTCCGCTCTCCTCGGGGCTGACGAAGTAACGCTTCACATCGCTGGGAGCAGCAAGCGGCTGTTTCTTTTGGAGTCGATGTAGCCAGCCATCCGGGAGCGAGCCATTGCTGAATGCCACATTAGCAAAGCGGGCAGTGGTGACTTTGAAGTATTTGTTGTATGCCATCACCAGGTCTTCCATGATTCGCTTTGACGCACCCATTATATTCACGGGATTTGCCGCTTTATCCGTGGAGACGCAAAAAAAGTGCTTAGGAGGATAGACCGTCAGCAGATCCATCAGCTTCTTTGCTTTGATGTCGTTGTTCTCTATGAGTGCCTGAACGCTATAGCGATCTTTTTCACTGCGCACATGCTTATGGGCCGAGAAGTTGGCCACGATGTCGAAACCTTTCTCCTCGCAGAAGATGCGGGCGAAGATAGGGTCGGCAAAGTTGAGCGTGTAGCAGCGGAACTCGTCCGGGACGTAGAGGCCTTCCGTGGAGCGAACGTCACGCACCAGCTCCGCCAGCCCATTCTCGTTGAGGTCAACCACTACCACGCTCTTCGGCTCGAAGCGCAGGACTGCTTTGATAAAGCTGGAACCAATTGACCCGGCACCACCGATGACGCAGACCTTCTTGCTCTTAATCTCACGCGTGAGCGTCTCTTTGTTCGCCTCTATATCGGCCGCGAACATACTCACCGGCCGGAACGTCACACTGTCAGCAATGAATTTATCTAAGTTGAACATATCTTTATTGTGGTTAATCAGGCACTGTCATTTTTGTTTTGAAACTCCTTGATGAATTAAGGACCTCATTATTACTAATGAAGTTATATACACGGGCCACATCACCAGAAGGGCAATCAATAATGATATCCCCTGTCTTCGTTGTATATAGAGGGACATAAGCATCATAAAGAATCTTCCGTATCTCTGGCTTTGGATGCTCAAACTGATTATCATAGTTCGAAGAGCAGATGGCGACCCTCGGGTTAATTCTTTCAATGAATTCCTTTGTAGTAAAACCATTATCTGCGCCATGATGAGCGAGAATCAAGACATCTACTTCTTTACTGGCAATGGTAGAGTACATAATACGCTCAGCTATATCAGGACTCTCACAGTCACCGAGGCTAAGTACTGTAAATCTTCCCTGTCGAAATAGTTGTACCACCGAATTATCATTGTGTTTATCAGAAGCACTCACGGGGTTGTACAAAATGTCATTATATTTTAACAGTTCAGCCTCTTCAAGTCCGTTAATATACTCCGGTGAGATGGCACTACCATTACACTTCGCTTCATTGAGGTAATGTTCTATCAAAGCTTTTGACTTCAAACCGTTTGAGGTGTCTGGCTGATACCACGGATAATCAACCCTTCGGGGTGACAAATCTATGAGGAGTTGCATCAGCTCATTGTAATTGCAATGGTCTTCATCCCAGCTTGTAATATGCAAACAGTCTATTCTGGATTCACCGATTCTTTTCATCTCACTCTTTACATTTTCCTTGTTGACTTCATTATACCTTGCTTCTATTAAGGTAATATGTCTGCCTACGGTATAAGAAAACGATGAGCCTCTCGTTCCTAACTGATATGCACGAAATCTTGTTTCTTTCATTGTTATTTCCTGGATTTAATATACTCTATTAATACTTCACGGGCATAATAATACCCTCTCTCCTTGCAGCGATGGCCTAAGAGCAATAAAGACAAAACAGCAATCACCCAAGCCCACCAAAGCGAGTAATATTGGAGCATCATTATGACCACAACCACAATACCAAGGGTCAGCATCACTCTCGAAAAACCATATTGTGCATTGAAATCTGGAACTCGAGTGTTATTATTCGAATTTGAGTACGACATCGCCTTACCAAACATCTTTCGTGCATTAGCGTTACTATCATCCAGTTCTTTTCTCAATAGTTGTATCGCTTTATCATACTCATAGAACCAGACTCTTCCATAACCAGTATAATTTCGTTTTTTCCCGCAGCATCTTGACTTGGGTGGGGTTAGTAATATATCAGAAGGCATACCACCCATTACCCAATAATAGATTGGTTCTGCCATTGCACTCAGTGTATTCAAGAAATAGCCAATGGCATACGCGATTGCCGTCAACACGAGCACGTTAATGTCATTAACTTGCCATTCTGTAGTAAGTGATAGCACAAAGAGCAATACAAATCCTGAAATCAAAGTACTCAGTGTGTCGTAATATTTAAATTGCATCTTCAGTTGTGTGTTACAAGGTTTGCAAAATACCAATAATCCAAATCTCTGTGTTTGTAAGTATTCCAAGTCTTATCCGCAAGAATGCTCTCCACAAACTTCTGGTTACTGCAATAAATACGTACAGCCCCATTAACAAAATCTATCATCACGTTCCCAGCTTGATTATTTGTCAGGTGAAGCATTTTTCTATTGTTCCACTGATCATAAGCGATATACTTACTCAAGGCATTACCAATCAGTGTCAATTTTGGTTTCATAACGTCCAGAAAAGAAAAATCAAGTGTTCCTTTTCTACCGTGATGAGGAGCTATGAGTACATCAATATTGGAAACATCGTCTTTATGTTTATTGAGAATGTGCGTCCATGTTTTATTACCGGCATCACCACAAAACAGAACCTTATGTCCCTGAATATGGTATAATACCACATAAGAAGAATCGTTCCAATCACCTGCTTCATTTGCTTCATCCACCAATTTCTTCGTCGGTGCGAGTATCTGAAGATAGTCATCTCTTTTTAGTCCAGTTTCATCTTCGGCAAAATATTTACAAACTGTCCCATCAAAGTAATTTAAAGATTTTGGATTAGAAGCACTTTTACGAAGCTTTTGATAACATTTCCAGTCATTCTCATCATACTTACTGTTGCCTTCAAAATCTTGTATTTTCTTATTTGGAGTATCCCAAAAGTTTAATATCGAGAACTGCTCTGATATGTATTGCAGTCCATCCATATGATCCATATCAGGGTGAGTTTGGATATAGCGAAAGATGGATGTCACACCAAGATTATGCAGGTAGGTGACGGGGTTCTCTGGATTGTATTTCTGATGGAAGTTTCCTTTGGGTATTGACACGGACTCGTTAGCGTCTGAAAATGTCTTCATTCCTTTGACCAACTCAGGTTCGGGTGCTTTCGCACTGCAAACATCAATCATCGTGACATCACCATTATCGTGCTGAATGATTGAGCAATCACCTTCTTCCACATTCAAGAAATGTACTCTTGCCATAAGTTTTATATTGGTGTTTTATTTCACAACATATTTTTTCCAAGCTTTCCTTACCAGCACTTTCATTTGAGCCCAGCAAGCGAGAGGAAGAAGCTTATAGCTATATCCATGGAGATAATAGAGCAAGCGGTTTTGTATACCTTTCCCATTAGGCTTGGGTGCTTTTTCTGTCGTATCATACAGGAAAATACCATCCCCAGGAATATTCTCAAAGACATTTAATTCCTGTGGCCGCATATATATCCCGAAACTTTTCACCACTTTATACGGCAAACGCCTTACTGTAAGGTAAAACCTCTTGTTAAACTCGTTGGGTCTAATCCCGTATAAATCTAGACATATTTCATCCAAATTATAGCCTAACGCCTCAGCCAAACCGATATTATTGGAGTACACGTCATATTTCACAAGTTTATCGAACGGCAGAGTAGCATACTGTTTAATGCCTTGCTGTAGGGAAACTTGAACTATAGTATTGTTTGCACCACCATGTTCACCGGCATCGCTAAAGTTCGTTGAGAGAGCTGTATAAGGATATATGGAATACTTGTCATTCTTTATCATATAGGCGTAAAAGAATTTAGACCATGCCTTTGTCCAGTCTTTAATCTGGTGGGGCATATCCAGTTCTTCCCACAAAATAACAGTCTTCCCAAGCCACTCTCGAAATTCGCTCCACATCCTCGTATTCCAAAACTCACCCCACGAGCAAATCGATTGGTCTGCAAAGACATCAGCTTCATTACGAAGACGAGCCAAGGGCAACCAACAGAAACCATTCATTTCATTGGAATACAGTGCAATGGAGGCAACCTTCTCACAATCTCCGTATGCATTATCCATCTGCACAGTATAATTGTAGAAGTCCTTGGCTACGTACAAGTCATCTTCCAAAAGGATGATACCTTTGAAATATTGCGTCAAATCACCACAGGCTAGTATATGCTCTTTCAACCCCATTCTCTTCTCACGGATAATGACATACTTATCACCGTATGGCCATTCAAATTCACGAGCATAAGCATATAGTTCCTCATCGCCACTGCAATCAATACTAATAACGAGAGGCACATTTTCAAAGCCGCTATAGTCTGCACGTCTTACTGACTCTAATAAACGCTTCTGTGATTTCAACCTATTGTACCCTACAGATACTATCGCATACAATTCTTTGTTACTCGGATTATCTATCTGATTCATATTCCAAATACTTTACAGCCTATTAGATTTGTAAAATATTTAATAGCATCGCCATACTTGCCACCTTTAAAAGAGAAGTACATCATACGACTATAGTGATGCCCTCTATGACGTGGATTCTTATCAAAGAGTTCTTTAAACTCGTCAAGAAAATATTGATGCATCGCCACCCTCTTGGAATAGAATGCCTTCTGCTTTAGAATATCATCTGTCTGGCGGACATAACAGTGATTCTCATAAACATTCACAAGCGATTCCGGCACATAGTCCACTTTCCATTTCTGACAGCAACGTGCACCCATTTCCCAATCGGTGATTATTGGCATATCCCAGGCCCAACCGTCCAGTTCATCATATACCTCTTTACGAAACATATAAATCGGCGTACCAGATACCGTAGGCTTCTCTGCAGCCTCAAGCGGCACAAAACCCCTCAGCTCTGGTTTGTGGACTCTTATCACGGCATTGTTCTTTGAACTATCGTAATATGTCATCCAGCAATATACCATCCCGTAGTCCTCCGGTAAGGACTCAATAAGAGAGACTTGTTTCTCAATTTTCGTAGGTAAATACTCGTCGTCACTATCCAGAAAACAGATATATTTCCCACGTGCTTTTGATGTCCCGTACTTATAAGTTTTTTCTAATGACCAGTTGGATTCCAACTTATGGAAATGTAATCTGTCGTCATGAAACGACGCGACCACCTCGTCTGTATTGTCACCAGAAGCGCCATCTACCACAATATGCTCAATGTTCGTATATGTCTGACCAAGAACACTACTGATGCAACGTCCTATTAGCCGCCCTCTATTTCTTGTGATAGTGACTATAGATACTAACGGCTGCTCCATTCTTATAAAACATTTATCATTTTTAAATACTCCGGCCACTCTCCCATATCCTTCCATGAATGTTCACTCACTGGAAAGCATCCGACACGGCCGCCTTTTGACTGAACTTTCTCCATCAGATGCGTGATGTGGAAAAACTGTCCTTCAGGAATCTCATCAATCAGTTCAGGATTCAAAATATAAACTCCCGTATTCACTTGATAGGTCTGCTCCGGCTTCTCTTTCAAAGCTGTCATCAGGCCATCCTCCCCAGTCTCAATAACACCGTAGGGTATATTAAATGACTTCACCATCGTAACAATGGTCATATCATTATGATTCTTCACATGATAATCCCATACATCACGGTAATCCTGTGCATTGATACTGTCGCAGTTGCTCACGAAGAAAGGAGTGGTAATCTTTCCCTTCAGAAGGCTTACGCTCCCTATTGTCCCAAGGGGCTTGTCCTCCATGAAGAACTCAATGTCATACTTATGTTCAAGCTGGCTCATATAGTACTTCATCATGTCTGCTTTATAGTTGACAGACATGTAGAACTTATGGCAGCCAATACCCTCAAACTGATCCAGGATAACCTCTAAGATGGTCTTATCACCCACTGGCACCAAAGGTTTGGGGATAACGTTAGTAATGGGCTTTAGGCGTGTTCCTTTGCCACCAGCCATAATGACCACCGGAAGGTCAATCTTTGGACGGTTGTCAACACTGGGAGTATCAGAAAGAATTTCGTCCCAGAATATGACATCCACAAGTTCTCCCTCCTTATTCAAAACAGGCATCAATTCTGCACGTTTGGCAAGCATCCACTCTTTAATCTTCTCTCGGTCATCACCTTCGTGGGCAAACAGTTTACCCTTATTGCTCACTATCTGCTGGATAGGCATATCAAAAGGAATGTGTGCGATGATAGCCCGCTGGAGGTCACCATTAGTGATGATGCCGAGGAATTTTTCACCATCAAAAACCAAAAACAACTTCGTACAAGCCTCATCCATCAACTTCATGGTTTGGATGATAGTTTTTCCCGAAGAAATAATCTTCTTTTTTATTCTTTCTGAATAGTTTCGCATTATTCGTTGTTTTTATTGATTGGTTTTGCAGGTACACCAACTGCTATACAATTTGAAGGAAGGTCGTTAACCACCGCAGAACCTGCGCCTATTATTATTTTGTCACCTATCGTTACGCACTGATTCACCACGCTCTGGCTACCCACAAAAGTACACTGTCCTATCGAGGCGCCGCCATTGATGGTCGCACCAGTTGAGACATGGCAGTAATCACCCACCGTTGCTTCATGCTCAATGATTGAGGCTGTATTTATAATACATCCTTTACCTATGCGAGCATCTGCATTTACAAATGCATGATGCATGATAACTGTGCCTTCTCCTAACTGTGCATATTTGGACACATGTGCAGTAGCTGCGACAATTGTAGCAATGTGGCAATGAGCATCAGCCAGCATTTTATGCAATTTGATACGCAGGTTAGGCGACTTAATCTGACCTACAGCAACAATGAAATCCGCCTTATCAGCATATTTAACCATATCATCATCTGTCCCTATAACCTCATATCCAAGTACTCGTTTACCAACCTCTTCAGGCCGGTCAAGTATACCTAAAATGGTATATCCAGCACTCTCGGCCACATCAATGATGGATTTACAATGACCACCACCGCCAATAAGAATTAGGTGCTTGCTCATGGTATAGTTTATAAACAACGTACAGAACTTGGAATATTAACAACCCTATCTGCAAAAAAGATGGTATTCTTAAGGCCATCGTTCTCGCAGTTCTCGAACATGGGCAAACGATTCATCAGTTCCCAGATGGGGCGAGTCATCACGCCATTATCGTTGGTTTCCTGGAGGAATTCAAGTTGCTTGTCATGGTCTGGCAAAATGACCACATTAAGCCAGTAGTTCGAGAAAGCGTTCTCTGGCTCAGTGAAGAAGTCAATACCATCCACATTCTTGAAATATTCAGCGTATGCAGCAGCGGTCTCCCTCTTGTCAGCTATATACTCATCCAAATGTTCCAACTGAGCACAACCAAGGGCTGCATTGATATTGGGCATACGGTAATTGTAGCCAATATGGTCATGACGGAACTCCCAACGGTGAGGTATCTTGGCCTGGGTGGTGATGTGCTTAGCGTATGCACCAAGTTCCTCATCATTGAAGAGCAGCATACCGCCACCACCGGTGGTGATAGTCTTATTGCCATTGAAACTCAAAGCCCCTACTTTACCAAAGAGACCGGTGTGCTTGCCTTTATACTTGGAGCCAATGCTCTCAGCAGCATCCTCAACAAGCTCAATGTGCCATTCAGCACAGATGGCAGACAACTCTTCTATACGGACAGGATGACCAAAGGTGTGCATGGGCACGCAAGCCTTGATTCTACGGCCATTGTTCTTGTTGTAGCAAGCATACTCGTCTTCCAGATATGCGAAATCATGGCTCTTGTCCAATTCATTGATGCGGGTGTTCTTGCGAACCTCAGCATTCTTCTGAAGCCATTCTTTCAAAGCATCAGGAGAGAGACCCATTGTTGAACGGTCAACATCTAAGAATACAGGATGTGCACCGATGTAGCTCAATGCATTACAGGTGGCAATGAAGGTGAGAGCCTGTGTCAGCACCTCATCATCGCGCTTAACACCCACGAGCATCAGACTCATGTGAAGGGCATTTGTTCCACTTACACATACCACAGCACGTTTGGCTCCCGTATAAGAAGCCATATCCTTCTCGAATCGGTCAACAAACTGTCCGACAGAACTTACGAATGTAGTGTCAATACACTCGTTGAGATATTTCTTCTCGTTACCAATAAACTTAGGGACTGCAAGCAGGACATTCTCCTGGCCGTAGAGTTCCTTTATATAACCAATTGTCTTCTCGTACATATAATTATTTCATTTTGTTTCTTAAAATACGCTGAATCGCCCAAGAATGAGTCTCACATTGAAAATTGTTGATTAACATGGGCACATCTTCGCCTTTCAAGACTCCGTATGCGCTATGAAGCAACGTATTAAAACTACCTTTAAAAGAAAAGCCACCTAACCCCCGCAGTAAATATAACTTATATGATTCCCAAAACTTGCTGAGTTCTGCATCAATGTATTCTTCATACTTTGAACTGTCTTGAAGCAACTCCTGTAAGTATTCATTGTGCCGCTGTGTTTCTTCTGAATCGTCCACATCTATCATCCCTTCATTAAATATTATGTTCTGGTGTGAGAACTCAAGTCGACGCTCTTCAGTTATCGTAACTTTCACTGAAAGACTTTTTGTCCAATACGAGTTGTTCCCTATCTTCTTGTCAAAGCAGAAATTTCCAAGGCTGTAATAAATTCGCTTCCCTTTATACTCTTCCCACCCCTGTGGCACGTGAGGATGAGAGGCAATCACAATATCAGCTCCCTGGTCTATTAATGCCTTATACGCATCTCTCCATTCCGGAAGTGGAGCGTCGATATTCTCAAACCCTGCATGTGGCAATACTATTAGAACATCACATTGCTCTTTTGCATTCTTCACCATCGTCGGGACAATCGGGTGGTTAATCCACGCAGTACCTTTAGCATCCTTTTTCAGGTCATCTACAATTCCAAATTCGTGCTGCACCAACGATATTAGCCCTACTTTAACGCCCCCCCTTTCAATAATCAACGGCTCATAGACAAGTGAGGTGCGACCAGCCCCGATGACATATGAATCTTTAAAGCTACTGATGGTCTTTTGTAATCCTTTTTCGCCATAATCCATTATATGGTTGTTGGCGAGAAGAATGACATTAAACCCCATTCTTTCCAGGAATTGGGGCGACTCCTCCGACTGGCAAAGACTCGGGCCGCTCTTTGGTGCCGGAGACGCATCGGTTTTTACCGGAGCCTCGAAATTACATACCTCAATATCAGCTTTCGCCCAATCACTGAACCGTTCTGTAAAAGACACATTCAATGGGGCCTGGCAGACAAAATCTCCGAAAAACGTGAGCGTAACCATTTTCAGTGTTTAGTAGGTAGAGTTATGGTTTTCCCCAGCTCAAGAAGTTTCTCTGGAGTAATATAATCTATATACCCCCCCTGAAATGTAAAAGTCATTTCTCCGAAATATACGTGATTTCCTGTTACGTACAAGTCAACCCTAACTTGTGGGTGGCCCTTTGCCAACGTACGGCACACCCTAATTAATTCATCATAACAGGCCGGTTTGCTTACCTTTACGATGTTTCCAGCGTGCTGACCAAGCGATTGTTCCGGAAGGTAATTCCAATCCATATCATAAAAACTGCATGACATTCTCTCTCCAAGCACTCTGTCAGCACAAATCATTAACATTCGAGGCTCACCATCTGTGCAGATAAACTTGTAGTCAATCAAAGAGGTGGATTCAGGGTTATCATTCTGTAACATTTCCTCCGCAATAATACGAGGTTTAATTTTGAAATAGTGAGGTTCTACTGTCGCATAACCCATAGGAAATTTAAGCCATTCATTGAATTTCTTCCTGACATCTGCTATATCTAACTTACTCTTATCCGAAACTAGCATCACCGTGTTGCATCCATTTGTGGTTTTAAGCACAAACTGGTCAGGTAAGGCATCAAAGTCAATGTCATTGGCATTATCCCAAACACCATACAATTTGACCAGATTCTCTTCAAGGCCTCGCTCCTTTAGGTATCCCCGTACTTCATACTTATCCGTCAGCCTGGCCCATAGATTGGAATCACCATATATTTTGAGCCAATTAACTTTCTCGTTGAAATCCTTAGGATTCTTCCAATCCATTTTCTTGTGTAACACTCTGCGAAAAATCAAAGAGATTGCCGTTTGGGGACTCACCTTACACAGTAAGGTCAAAAACCTATCTCGAAGAAAAATGTGTAATTTACTATGATTGTAATTCTTAGCCATTATTGTAAAAAACTATTGTTTGTTAAGTAAAGATATGATTCGTTTTGTCTGGACTACCTTGTTCTTATTATCAAGGACAAACTGTTGCGCTTCCTTCCCTTTATTCAAGTGGCTTGCTCGATCTTTTGAAAGAATATCCGTCAAGACAGAAAGATAGCACTCAGTGGTACATTGATCAAAAGTATATACATATTTAAAATAATCCTCTGGAATACCGGCAAGTCTTGTCGTGACCATTGGGGTGCCTGAAGCCATATACTCCATAACCTTGGAAGGAAAAGAGTACTTGGTATAATCCTCGCCTGTCGGCCTGGGATTCACCAGTAAATATGACTCTCGTTCTGCCGCGTCAATAACACTATTCTCTGTTTTGCCATGGTAAACAATTCTCATATCGTCGGGGTCTTTCCCCAACTCGACATCCGGCATACTGCCATACACATTCAGTTCTAAATCTTTATCAGGGATCTGACGGAATGCAGATATAAGCATATCTACGCCATCTTTACTTGGTCGCCCTCCGGCATAAAGAATTCTGCGTTTCTCGTCTTTAATCTTATAGTATGTCTTTTCATTTTCTGTTTCTATACGAGACTGTATGTCACAGACTCCCTCCATGATGATATATGGCCTATTCTTCGGATTAACGACCTCATTCATCTGTTGAGTCAGCAACACATAGTAGTCAAATGCCTTTATATACTTTGAGGAAATAAAACTTGATGCTCTATTTATTAAACCCTTCTCGAACTGGCTTACACTTTCAGGCAAGTCTGTCACTATGCCTACGTATTTTGCCTTGGTCTTTCTTTTTGCCAAAAAAGCGCCAATACATATTGAAGAATTAAGGGTGTCACAAATAACCACATCTGGTTTAAAGGATTTATTCTTCCGAATCGCTCTATAAACACCAATTGCAATTTGAATATGTTTTATGCCAGGCTTGCATGTAAATGGGATAAACCCATACTGGATACCATCCTCATCAAACCTGCTAACATAATCCACACTTGATGGTAACACTGATAATACCTGTATTTGATGTCCATTTGCGATAAAGCCCTCCACTAAATTTCGATGAAACTTCTGTGGAGCAAATACATAATGGGACTTATCCTTCACATAAACTTGCTCCAATAAAACTTTAGGAAGAAGGGGCGTGATATATAAAATATTCATCGTTGCAAACTTACATATGTCCAAAAATTGTCCGGAAGACTCTATAATGCTCCCCAAACACCTCTGAATTGAAGAAAAGGCAATAGTCATACATAATAATGGCTATGTAAAGAGCTATCAACCCTATCCTAATGGGCTTATTATTGATTGCTTTATATGCTATTGGCAACGCCATTATCCTGAATACGCCAAAATACATGCCCACTCGACCAATCATAGGGATTATGGTTGCTAATGGTGTGAAGAAAGCCCCAAGGCAGGATAATGCCACTAACCGCTTCATTTCATCTTCCGCCTGTTTATTACCCAAAAATAGTATTGTAATAATAGTTGGTATAAGGTAAATAATAAAGCCTATTCCAAACTTCGTGACAGTATCTGACTCCGAATAAGTATCTTCATAATACTCGAATGCATCGGTGTTCTCCATGACAAATTGTGGAATGGAAGCCAAAAACTGCGATGACACGTACATGGCAACGAGAAAGACAGAAAATATGAACACTAATGCTTTGCCTCTTTTTACAGGAAGAAATCCCCAAAAGGCAAATGGGACAAGCACCAAAGCCGAGCCGTGGATAAAAGAGCACAAATAAAGAATAGGTGCCGCAATCAACCACTTGCGCTGCTCAATGAGAGGATAAAGGGCAATAAAAATGGCAATAACCAGCCCTTGCCGCAACATTGAGAAATTTAACAAGTAGAAGGAGGTTGCAAAAAGGTAAATAAATGTACCAAACCACCACAATTCCCTTGGTAAGTGCCTTCTGATAGCTCTATAATAAACCACTCCTTCAAAAATGCTTATTACCGCTACCAGGCTAAAGAAACCACCCAAATACTGGAAAACATAATTAATCGCCGACCAACCAATATCTCGATAAAGGTCTTTATCAAGCACGGCACCAATAGAACCGAAACCAGCAAAACGTCTATAGAGGTCATAGTATCCCATGTAGTCATTACCATAATCATAGTGAATGACAGCAAGGAGAGTTACTAGAATGAACCCCCATTTCATTCCTCCATCAAACTTCTTGGTGGAATCAAGATATGTCAACATTAAGGCCAAAAGGCTGCAAATAATAACAATATACATTTACCTACTCGCCATTAAACAAATCGGTATAAATTCTTAACATTTCTTTCCCGAACAACTGCGAACGCCTCTGACGAATAGCCACAGAGTTGTCACTAAGTTTTTGAGCAAAGTCGCTATTACTGAAAACACGCATAATACAACCCGCTAGAGAATCAGCATCCATACTATTGTAAAGCAATGCATCAATCCCCGGTTTCACAAGAGAAGCGATCCCTCCCACAAGAGACGTCACGCAAGGAGCCCCAACTATCATGGCCTCAATCAACGAAGACGAATGGTTCTCTACAATCGAAGGCATAACGTAGGTATTGCATTGCTCCAAGTGCTCGACCATTTGTTCTGTGGTCAGTACACCCGTATAAATCACATTGTTCTGCAGAGCGTTTTCCTCTATCAGCCGTTCAAGATAACTGGTATAACCCGTCCTTCGTTTAATTTTTTTAAAGGTATCCAATTTTTCTCCGGGCAAATAGCACTTGAAATTAGGATATTGCTTCTTAACTGTTGCCAGTGCCTCAAAAAGAATATGATGGCCCTTAATGGGATAACCACCCGCATTGGTAAAGATGGTATACGGTTCCATCTTCTCCAAAGACCACCGTCCATGATAAAACACATCACGGATTGGTAGATCATTACGGAATACACGAAGATTGGGATTCTCCACATGACACATATCTTCGCACCAGTCGTTCTCAACAATTACGGCATCAGCCATCTTGAACATTTCAGCTTCAAGAGCCGCCTGCCTGGAAAAGTGATTGTACTCTGCACTTTTGTCAAACTTATTCAGATAATCTCGTATGGTGCGACACTGGTACTTGTGCGGAACGCCTTCATAGAAATGGCATGATATGGCAGACATTACACCCTGCATATAAATTGCCATGGGAATGCCTTTCATTACCTTTGCTGCAAGGTAGGCAGCTCGCGTCTCGGTGCCCCAGATGATAACCACATCGGGTTGTACTTCACGACGAAGAGCCTCCCACAGATGTCGGTTTTCTTGCGAATCAATGTCGTAATTCCGGCTACCACCACCAGGAAGGATGTAGAACATATTACCATCGCATTCTCCCGTTTTACGTTCAGGAATGCCAGCGACAGTCACGATGTGGAGCTGTAGATTCTCTACCCCCATTGAAGCAGAATAGGCCGCATTCAGCCAACCGCCTCCGGTCACGGCGGCAGGGCTTCCACCCATCATCGTACGATGGTATTCAAAAAGTGTATTCGTTACCCAAAGTACTTTCATATTAACTTCTTCTATCAATAAATCGCTTTACAAGCGACAATGATTCCTTAAACTCATTATTTCTATGATACATTAACAAATAAATCAGATTAGGTATTATCAAGCAAATCAGCAACTTTATCACTAACCCGACAATTCCATTCAATTGGATGAATGAGCAGCAAACATAGGTAAGAGCGGTTGCAATTGCAGTTATAGTGAAATATGTCAGATGCGACAATATAAAATCACGAAACTTCTGTGACTTAAAATATTCTTGGTATAGAATTTTAGATCCAAACCAAAGATTAACAAAAACAAGCGAGACCAATGTGGCAATGAGTACACCTGACACTTGGAATCTCTTGATGAGCAAGAAACTAATCAGTAGATTTGTGGTCGCTTCTAGAATAGGACGCCATCTATTTTGCCACCAAATCCCTGTCGCATTGATATAGGTGTTTCTCATATCTCCAGCCGTAGTAAAGTAAAAAACCAGACACAAAAGAACCATGGTAGAGAAAGACATGGTTGATTCTTTTCCTACCCATAGTGTCATGAAAGGCTGGAAAAGATTTACAAGACAGCAAAAACACCAGCCGGAAATCCACATATATATGAAGTTAAACTTCTTGAAATCCTTGTAATTCTTCTCCTCTGATTCCTTAACAATACTATTTCCCACACCGGCAAGAATAGACGCACCAACAATGGTCAACATCCCTTGTATGGAAGTTTCAATATATACGTAATTACTATAAATAGCGAGTGTTAATAACCCAATAAAGGACGAGATGAGAATATTTGCGACGGCATTCCTGGAAACCGCACAAATACGGCTAATAAACAGGCCTCCTATCTGTTTTACCAAAGGTTTAACATACTCTTTATCCAAATGCCCCTTTGCAATATATTGGGGAAAATACTTTCTGGTAAAGTAGGCATTCAAAGCATTGATAGAAAGTGTGGCAATCGGTAGAACAATAACGTAAATATAAAAGTTCCTGAATATTAACAGGACTGCACCTTGCAATATGTACTGAGCAATATTAACAAATGTGATTACCTTGCTTTTTATATCATCTCTTTGGTTCGCAGTAAGTAGAGCAGACTTATATCCTGCAAAAAAATAGCTGATTACTGTATTTATAAGATAGAGGTAGAACAGGTAATAGATATTAATGTCATCCGGTACATCACCATGAATGAAGTGGAGTAAAAAGAACGAGGCAATAATACCCAAGAAGAGAATTAAGGAACCGACGCAGCAATACACCTTTTTAAGGAAAGCCATTATGGCGCAAACCATTTCGGTGTCATTGTCAGCAAGTGGCTTGTATAGGCTATAAACCACCGCTGTTGCAAAGCCTAATTCAGCCAAGCTAAGTATTTGGAGCAGTGAGGTAAATAAGCTACTCAGCCCCAAATACTCCAGACCTATAGTATAAATAAAAATGGTCCGGATAAAAAATGGCAATAGCATGAGTACGACCTTATTGGCCGTTCCCCAGACTATATTACGTTTAGCATTTACAGTTCTTGCGTCAAGTGCCATTTGATAGAATCAACTTAAGTAAGGACTAAAGGTATTGTCTAACACCTCTCTTTTTTCTATTACACGTAATTCTTGTTGTATGGCTACTGAATTATCAGGGATATCTCTAACTACAGTCGCGTTTGCACCTATTCTAGCATTATTACCAACATGAACTCCTCCTATTATCTTAGCGCCGGCTCCAATATACACTGCATCACCAATAACAGGTGCCCCATAAGATTTACTGCCACTAATGGTATTTGCGCCAATTGTTACTTGTTGAAAAATGACACAATCCTTGCCTATCTCGGCAGACTGTGAAATAAAAATACCCGAGACGCCATGAGGCAACGTGATTGATGTATCTATTTTTGCATCAATACTTATACTAGCCGCATTCATACGCATATATTTGTTCCAGATTATTTTTTTCCACTGCTTTTTAGAATCATGATACGAACGATATAGTTTCCAAATATTCGATCTGAATGTCAGATGAAACAATAAAGGGTACATCAATTCATAAAAGTATCTTGTTACTGCTCTCATATCTCTAATTTGTTGAATAATTAGCCATATCAACTTTGGTCTGATCGAAGCACCCCGTCAAAACGTCATCAACAATAGTTCTATAAAACAAGTCATTAAGATGATGAATTTCAAAGCTATTATGCGTCCGTTTATACATTTGTTCTCCTATCGACTTGGCTTCTTCTTTGTGGTTAAGAACCCAGATTATCTTTTTGGAAAGAGCATCAACATCATTTTCAGGCACAAGCATTTCAGGGAACCCCACCTGATATGGAACAGAGCCCGAGTCATCTCCGATGATGGGTTTCTTCGTTATCATCGGTTGAACGACAGACAGAGAGAAAGTTTCTTCCCAATCAGGTGTTGTAAGTGGGACGTGGATGGCACAATCGACTGCATTCCAATATTTTGCCATATCATACCAGTCTACAAACCCGGTTTCAATGACTTTATCCTGTATGCCTCGTCGTTCAATAATATCTCTCAATCTTTGTTTTTCTTCTTCCGATCCACTACCCATCATCAGGTATCTCCAGTTTCCTTCATCAGGCAAAGCATTCAGTATGTCATCCACGCCTTTACTTCGAGAAAAACGAGTAGCGCTTCCGAAAACAAAAGAATCATCCGAAATGCTATGTTTATCTCTAATTTCTTTTCTTGCTGTGGCATCTTCGTGAAACCACTCTTCATTAACCCCGACTTGCGTCTGCATATAAATCGGGCCTTTATAACCTTCTTCTCTAAAACACCTGACAGCATCTGGATAGTGGCAGAAAAAAGCATCTACATTCTTATTTATATAATTAAGACGGTTTTTAAGATATCGATATAAAACCCGTCTTGCTATCCACTTCGGAGCAGAGCACTCGTCGGTCTTTATTTTAAGATTGAGAGCAGGCCCTCGCATGCTAAAAGCAATGACTTTAGTCTTCGGCAAATACCTATTGCGAATCTTTATTACTTGCTTTAAGGAAAGCATGTTATGCATCCCTATATGATATATGATATCGGGCTTCAAATTAACTAACAATTTGGGGAGATCCGGTGAATCCCAGCCAATAATTCTATGATTTCTCAATCCAAAAGTTCTGACATGAAAGTTTCCCGAATCTTTCTCTTTCCCATGAAGCGTATTTGCATTGCCGAAAGAGTATTCTTTTCCCTTGTACCAAGAATACTCCACCGGGGCAAGTAGCGTCACATCAACATTGGGATGACTCGCAGCTAACAATTCCCAGCGACGGGAAAAGTAGTTAATTTGGAAAGAATGATTAATAAGTACTATTTTAAATTTTGGGTCCATTATTCGCAAAAAGGACATTCATTATAAATTACATTTTCTGGTCCAAATTCTTCCCCTTCTCCTCGTGCTCAAAGTTTGGGATAAACTCCTTGATGGCATCGACCACCTGGGCCTTGGTGAAGTCGTAATCGGCAAAGATGGATTCCAGTTTGTCGAAGAAGGCATTCACTTCGGGCATTTCATGGCGAGCAGTCTGCTCCACTACTCCAAGGGCCTGGAAGCGGTGCATATCCACCTTCTCGCCGGGGACATAGAACTCCTCATAGGCCTTTTCGCCAGTGGTGTCGGACTTGAAATAGACCACGGGGTAGGTGGGGTTGTCGTAACTCATGGCATCGGCATACTGCTTGGCTTCAGAGTCGGAGCTGCACTCCTTCTTGTCGAAGCCCTCGGCCTTCACGAAGTCATCGCAGATGCTGCTGAAGGTGAGCATCTGGTCTTCGCCAAGCTTCGGGAAGAACACCTCGCCTGGACGGCCGAGGATGCAGGCAAGCATACAAATCTGGCCGGATTCTTCGGGGCTGACGAAGTAACGCTTTACATCGCTGGGGGCCGCAAGGGGCTGCTTCTTCTGCAGACGGTGAATCCAACCATCGGGCAGTGAGCCATTGCTGAATGCCACATTGGCAAAGCGGGCGGTGGTGACTTTGAAGTATTTGTTGTAGGCCATCACAAGGTCTTCCATGATACGCTTGCTGGCGCCCATGATGTTCACAGGGTTGGCGGCCTTGTCGGTGCTGACGCAGAAGAAGTGCTTGGGAGGGAACTCGGTGAGGAGGTCCATCAGCTTTTTGGCCTTAATGTCGTTGTTCTCGATGAGCGCCTGCACGCTGTATCGGTCTTTCTCGCTGCGCACATGCTTGTGGGCAGAGAAGTTCGCCACAATATCGAAGCCCTTCTCCTCGCGGAAGATGCGCTCGAAGATAGGATCGGCAAAGTTCAGAGTGTAACAGCGGAATTCGTCAGGGACGTAGAGGCCCTCTGTGGAGCGGACGTCGCGGACAAGTTCGGCCAGGCCGTTTTCGTTGAGGTCGATCACGACTATGCTTTGGGGCTGGAATCGCAGTACGGCCTTGATGAAGCTGGAACCTATGGATCCGGCACCGCCTATCACGCATACCTTCTTGCCCTTGATTTCTTCCGTCAGTTTCTCCTTGTTCGCTTCTATGTCGGGAGCGAACATACTGACAGGACGGAAGGTTACGCTGTCGGAGATGAATTTATCTAGGTTGAACATATAGTGTGTTTGTATTCTATTTCAATTCTTCGAACACGTATTAGGAATTCAGAGAAGAGCCCCCAACGAAGCCACATTCGATAATTCCAACGTTAATTATTGTTTTGTTAATGTCCTTTATTTATACGTTATCTTATTCAAAAACTAACCTGTTCTGGACACTAGGCAGAGTAACTAATAAGCGCATCGAACCATCCTTTTATCTCTTCTTTTACTCCTTTGGAATCAAGTCTTGCTATAGTCATTTGTTCCACAGCTTTAGTATTAAGAAATTTTTTAACATTAGACTCCTTCTTCCCCTGCTTTTCGACATCAAAAGTATCCCAGTCAGGATTGAAAGCACGGCACACAAGATTCGGGACATCGCTGTCGTTTTGTATTACAGGTAATGCCACAACCTGTCCATTCGCCGCATAAGCTTCC
>JAEEGL015715786.1_pt1 | contig 39396 bp, 28 predicted proteins | sample 9134231 | NCBI WGS metagenome assembly JAEEGL01 (sample SAMN16246548, study PRJNA631951) | gut metagenome | biome: gut microbiome; feature: rumen; material: fiber-attached | host: Bos | place: Iran: Karaj | collected 2018-10
GATCCTGAACCGGCTCCTGAGCCCACGCCGATCGAAGTTACACCTGTATCAGACGATCCGAATGCGAAGCTTACACCTGACCAGATAGCAGCAATGTTCGCAAGTGCCGCTCCCGCTGAGGAAGCAGCGCCGGCAGAAGAACCTGCCGTAGAAGAGCCTGCTCCAGAACCCGAGCCTGCACCGATCGAGGTTACACCTGTATCCGATGATCCTAATGCTAAACTTACACCTGATCAGATAGCAGCGATGTTCGCCAGTGCAGCCCCGGCAGAGGAAGCGGCTCCCGCAGAGGAAGCAGCGCCGGCAGAGGAACCTGCAGTTGAAGAACCTGCACCCGAACCCGAGCCCGTAGCAGAGCCCGAACCGGCTCCCGAGCCTGCACCGATCGAGGTTACACCCGTATCGGATGATCCTAACGCTAAACTTACACCTGAGCAGATAGCAGCGATGTTCGCCAGCGCAGCTCCGGCGGACGAAGCAGCCCCGGCAGAAGAACCTGCCGTAGAAGAGCCTGCTCCAGACCCCGAGCCTGCACCCGAAGAACCTGCTCTTGAATCCGCAGCAGAAGAGGCTGTTCCCGAAATTGATATACCCGAGATCGAACCCGCGATCGAAGAACCGGAACCCGCGATCGAGGAACCTGCACTCGCGATCGAGGAATCCGCACCCGCGGTTGAACCTATTCCGGACGATCCGAATGCGATGCTCTCTCCTGAGCAGATAGAGGCATTGTTCAACGGAACCGAAGAGCCTGTCACTATACCGGCTGATGTTGCGCCGGATGATAATCTCAGTGAGCAGCAGATAGAAGATCTGCTCGCCGGTGTCGAATCCGGCGGTGATGCAAGCCTGGATGAAGGCTTTGTCCCCGAGTCCGATGATAATCTGGATGCTATAGAAGAACTTCTGTCCATGTCTGATAATAACGAGATGGTCGCAGATGATACCGATGATATCGGAGCACTTGAGGCGATAGGCGATGACATAGGCGACGGCGAATTCGCAGTCGATGAGATGGATATCGATGCCTTATTTGCCGGTTCCATGGCAGACCGCAGTGCCGGCGGCGGATCCGACGAAGAAGAGGACGAAGAGTCCGGCAAGAAAAAGAAGAAGAAAAAGAAGAAAGCTAAAAAGTCCAAGAAGTCCAAACGCGTTTCTCTGGAAGGCGAAGGTGAAGTTGATCTGGCCGATCTGGAGGATGGTGAAGAAGGAGAATCGTCCGGAGGCATACTCGGATTCTTCAAGAGACTGATGGAGATGCTGACCGAGGAGGAGGACGAACCCACCGAAGCTACGGGAACCATGGTTTCCGAAGACGGCGTTCCCATTGCGGCAGCCGGAGAAGAGAATATAGCCCTGCTCGAGGAACTCGATGCCGAGGAAGCCGGTAAAGGCAAAGGTAAGAAAGGCAAGAAGGGCAAGAAAGACAAGAAGGAAAAAGAAGAAGACCCCAAGGCCAAGGCCAAAGCAGAAGAGAAGGCAAGGAAGAAGGAAGAAGCAGCCAAAGCCAAGGCTGAAAAAGCAGCCAAAGCCAAAGCGGCTAAAGAAGAAAAGGCGGCCAAGAAAGCGGAAAAAGAAGCTGCTCTCGGCCCGATCAAGAAACTGCCCAAGAAGAAAGTCATAATGATCTTCCTGGTATTTGTTCCGATACTTGCGGCACTTCTGGTGATAGGACTGGCCGTTCCTGCGGATATGAATCTTAAGGAAGCTCGCAGCGCTTACTACGAGCAGGATTATGATACGGCATATACCGATCTCTACGGAAGAAAACTCTCCGAGGATGATCAGCGTATATTCGATAATTCAAGCTGCATCCTGCAGATGCGCAGATGGGAAAAGGCATACCAGACATACAGCAGCATAGGAATGCCCAGAGAAGCACTTGATGCGCTGATCAGCGGCGTGGGTTGCTATGATTATCTGATGAATCATTACAATACTTCGGATGTTCAGATGCAGATCGACACGAGTTATAACAACATCGTGAACCTGCTCGGACAGAATTATGGTGTGACACCCGAATATGCCCGCAAGATCATAGCCACGAAGTCCGACAAGGATTACACGAGATATATCGACAATATCATATTCGGAACGCCCAAGCCCGGATATGACCGTGATCCCATGCCTTCAGCAGGCGGTGAACCTGCTCCGGATATGGACGAGGGCGGAATGCCTGAAGAGTCTGCGGGTGACATGCCTTCGCCGGAGGATTATCAGGAACCTCAGGAAGAAGGAGACTTGTACTATCAGGCTACCATCGATGCAAACGGTAATGTGATTTCCGACGCCCCTCCCACAGATCAGGGAGGACAGGTTGATAATCCCGATGCACTTGTGTATCAGATATATGCTAACTGATTGAGGACAGACAATGGTTGCTATCATAGATTATGACGCAGGAAACGTAAAAAGTGTGGAAAAGGCCGCAGTACATCTCGGATACGACGCAGCCCTTACCAGAAGCAGGACAGATCTGCTGAATGCAGATAGCGTGATCCTGCCGGGAGTAGGGTCTTTCGGAGATGCCTGTGCAAGGCTGGATGAGTACGGCCTTACACCCGTCATCCATGAAGTCGCGGAAGCGGGCATACCTTTTCTCGGAATATGCCTTGGCCTGCAGCTGCTTTTTGACAGCAGTGAAGAAAGCCCCGGTGTAAAAGGCCTCGGTCTGATCCCGGGACAGATCAAACGCATCCCCGATGTCGGACTTAAGGTCCCTCATATCGGATGGAACTCCCTTAAGTTTCCAAATCCGGGAAGAATGTTCAAGGGAATCCCGGAGGGAGCGTACGTTTACTTCGTCCATTCATATTATCTGGAGGCTGAGGATCCAGGCAACGTGACTGCTACTACCGAGTATGCTACTCTCATCCACGCCGCCGTAGAGAAAGACAATGTTTTTGCAACTCAGTTCCATCCCGAGAAGAGTTCAGAGATAGGGCTTAAGATGCTCGCCAATTTCCTGGAGATAAAATAATGCATACCAAGAGGATTATTCCCTGCCTTGATGTCAGAGACGGCAGAGTGGTCAAGGGAGTCAATTTTGTGAATATCAGAGATGTGGGAGACCCCGCCGAAGTCGGTGAGGTTTATTCTAAGTCGGGCGCCGATGAGCTGGTGTTTTTGGACATAACCGCCTCATCTGATGAGCGTCATACGGCAGTTGACATGGTCCGCGCGGTTGCGGAGAGAGTTTTCATCCCGTTCACCGTCGGAGGCGGTATCCGGACAGTCGAGAACTTCCGCGATATCCTGCGTGAGGGCGCGGATAAGGTTGCGGTCAATTCCGCAGCCATCATGAATCCTGATCTGATATCGGAAGCTGCGTACAAGTTCGGTTCGCAGTGCGTCGTAGTGGCCATAGACGCGAAACGACGCGAGGACGGATCCGGCTGGAACATATTTAAGAACGGCGGTCGCGTCGATATGGGTATCGATGCGGTCGAGTGGGCGATCAAAGCCGCCAAGCTCGGTGCCGGTGAGATCCTTCTGACCAGCATGGACTGCGACGGGACCAAGGAAGGGTATGATCTCGAACTCACCAGACAGATAGCGGACAGCGTGGATATTCCCGTTATCGCTTCCGGCGGTGCAGGCACGATGGAGCATTTCTATGATGCTTTTGAAAAAGGGCATGCCGAGGCAGCTCTTGCGGCATCACTTTTCCATTATCGGGAGATGGAGATCCCGGATCTTAAGAAATACTTACAGTCACGCGGCATAAGCGTGCGTATATAGGCGGTAACAGATGGCTATGATTACTGGAGACTGGATGGAAGCGGTCTCTGATGAATTCCATAAGGATTATTACAAGAACCTCTACTCCTTTGTGCGGGAGGAATACTCCAAGACTACAGTTTATCCCCCTGCCGAGGATATATTCAATGCACTTCATCTGACACCTCTTTCGGAGGTGCGCGCGGTGATACTGGGACAGGATCCGTATTTCAATGAGCATCAGGCTCACGGCCTGTGTTTTTCGGTCCTTCCCGATGTGCTTCCCAAGGATATTCCTCCGTCACTTAAGAATATCTATCAGGAACTTCATGACGATCTGGGCTGCTACATACCTGATAACGGGTATCTTGAAAAATGGGCCAGACAGGGAGTCCTGCTGTTAAACACCGTGCTCACGGTCAGAGCGCATCAGCCTGCTTCGCATCAGAATAAAGGCTGGGAACAGTTTACCGATGCGATCATCAGTGCCGTGAACGAAGTAGATCGTCCCGTGGTCTTTATGCTGTGGGGAAGTCCCGCCAGACGCAAAAAAGCCATGCTCAACAATCCTAAACATCTGTATCTGGAAGCTCCGCACCCGAGCCCCCTAAGCGCATACCGGGGATTCTTCGGCTGCAGGCATTTCTCCAAGTGTAACGAATTCCTTGAAAAAAACGGTGCCACTCCCATAGACTGGCAGATAGAAAATATCAGATGAGTATCCCGGAAGAAGAAAGATTCCTTGAGGAGGTTCTCGCTCTGATCGATGAGAAGATGAGGGAACTTGCCGAAAAGGTTGATATAACCGACAAGGATATGGCTGATTTCCATGAGTATTTCTGGAACAGTTATACCGAGTTTGATGAGTATGGCTATGAGCTTTATGACAATACCAATGCCATACGACAGAAGATCATGCAGAAGGCGGATTTCATCCGTGAGAGATACACGTATTCACGAATGAAGGATTCACCGTATTTCGGCAGGGTCGATTTCGTTTTTGACGGAGAAAAAACAGAGACTCCGTGCTATATAGGAATATCCAATCTCTCAAAGAGCACGGGAGCGATGCCGCTCATTTATGACTGGAGAGCCCCGATCTCTTCACTTTTCTATGATTATGACGCCGGCCCGGCTTCTTACAAGGCGCCGCTCGGTACGATAACCGGCACCATCACTAACAAATACCAGTACAAGATATCCGGCGGACGTATCGTATATATGCTTGAGAGCGATATGAACATCGATGATGAGATACTGCGCGCCGAACTCGGGACTCATGCTTCCGCTTCGCTCAAGGCGATAGTAACGACGATTCAAAAAGAGCAGAATGCGATAATCCGTGATACCGATCACAGGATACTTGCCGTTCAGGGCTGTGCCGGAAGCGGCAAGACCAGCGTTGCGCTGCACAGGATCGCATATCTGCTTTATCATAACAGAAATACTCTCAAGGCTTCGCAGGTCCTGATCATCAGTCCCAACGGAGTTTTTGCAGATTACATCTCACGTATCCTGCCTGAACTCGGTGAGGAGAATATATGCGAGATGAGTCTTGATGTCTGGGCATACAGGAAGCTTCGCAAGATCGGTGAGGCACAGGACCGTTATGACAGACTTGAGGAGATCCTTACACCTGACATGCACATACCTCTTGCCACCGATGAAGCCGAATACAAGCAGAGCAGGGAGTACGTCGAGGAACTGGACGGTTATATACTTGATCTGGAATCATCCGTGGCCGATATCAGGGATTATCGTTACAGAGGGCGCAAATACAGCGCTTCGTATATCACATCACTTTTCTATGAGAAACTCTGGGACGTCCCGCTCATGGAGCGCATGTCCAGAGTCGCCGAGTTTATCATAGATGAAGAAGAGACTTTGCGGGGCCGTGACATGTCGGCTGAGGAGAAACTGTATATCACGGACGGATTAAACGCGATGTACAGTGACAGGGATCTTTTGAGTCTCTATAACACTTTCCTGGAAGAGAGCGGAAGAGATGCAATAAATGTGACATTAGTCACAAATGATGACAGAAATATCGGATCCGATGATAATGACAGGGATTCCGATCCTGATTTTGACGAGAACGGGAATATCAGATATGTAAGGCCCAAGGACGAGTATCTGAAGGCAGATGTGATCCCTTATGAAGACGTATATCCGATCCTGTACCTGAAGTATTCGCTCTTTTCACAGGAACCGGCCAGACCCGTCAAGCATCTTATCATTGATGAGATGCAGGATTACACATACCTGCAGTATCGTCTGATCGAGAAGATCTTCCCATGCCCGATGACTATCCTCGGAGACAAGGCACAGACCATAGACGAGAAGCACAGGGATGTACTTGAGTTCCTGCCTTCGATATTCGGCAGGGAACTGTATACGGTCGAACTCAACAGGAGTTACCGCTCCACGGTCGAGATCACGGATTATGCGGCGCGCATAGCGGGACTTGACACATACAGCAACATAGATCGCCACGGCGAGGCAGTATCGGAATATATATATGATAATGATGAAGAACTCATATCACAGCTGTGTGAGATGATAAAGCGCTATGCTCCCGAGCAGGACACCATTGCGATACTGTGCAGGGACGCTTCCCGTGCGGCGGATATCCACCGTAAGATCACCGCATCATATGGTGAAAAAGAAGACGGACTTGAGGTCTCGCTTCTCAGGGCGGATACTTCCTCATTTAAGACGGGAGTCAGCATAGCGCCGTTCTATTTGACCAAAGGGCTTGAATTTGATACCGTATTCATCGTCGATGAGCCGTTTGAACCGGAGGATTTTCACAAACAGGCACTTTATATCGAGGCCACCCGGGCCTTGCATGTTTTACATATTTTAAAAAATGAGGAGATGAAAAAAGGATGCAGAAGAAAGAAACTTTCGTAACCAAAGAACTGGCCGAGAAGATAGCAAAGGAGTACCCGACTCCTTTTTATCTGTACGACGAAACGGGGATCCGTAAGAATGCGGAGGCTGTCCGCAAAGCTTTTGCCTGGAATCCCGGATTCAGGGAATACTTCGCGGTTAAGGCGAACGCCAATCCGTTCATCATGGGTATCTTAAAGGAATGCGGCTGCGGTTCCGACTGCTCGTCCTTTACAGAGCTCATGCTGTCCGATGCCTGCGGGATCACCGGATCCGATATCATGTTCTCGAGTAACGATACTCCTTTTGAAGAATATGAACTGGCATATAAACTCGGCGCGATCATCAATCTGGATGACATCACTCATATAGATTTCTGTGAGGAAGCCTGCGGCGGCAAGCTTCCCGAGACCATGAGCTGCAGATTCAATCCCGGAGGAAAGTTCACGCTCAGCAACGGCATAATGGATGATCCCGGTGATGCGAAGTACGGCATGACCCGTGAGCAGATGAGCGAGAGTTTCAGGATCCTGATGAGCAAGGGCGTTAAGCATTTCGGGATCCACGCCTTTCTGGCCAGCAACACCGTGACCAATGATTATTATGCACAGCTCGCTGGTCAGCTCTTTGATCTGGCTGTTGAACTTAAGAATGAGACCGGCGCGCACATCAGTTTCATCAATCTCTCGGGTGGTGTGGGGATCGCTTATTCACCCGATCAGACTCCGAATGACATAGCTGCGATCGGAGCAGGCGTTGAACGCGTTTATAATGAAAAACTGGTTCCCGCGGGAATGGGAGATGTGGCGATATATACCGAGATGGGCAGATATATGATGGCTCCTTACGGTGTTCTGGTTACACGTGCGATTCATGAGAAACACACACACAAGGAGTACATCGGTGTGGATGCCTGTGCGGTCAACCTGATGCGTCCGGCCATGTACGGATCCTATCATCACATAACAGTTCTCGGAAAAGAAGACGGACCTTTCGATCACGTGTATGACGTGACGGGCTCCCTTTGCGAAAACAATGATAAATTCGCGATCGACAGAAAACTGCCGAAGATCGATATGGGAGATATCCTCGTGATCCATGATGCCGGCGCACACGGATATGCGATGGGATATAACTATAACGGAAAACTCAAATGCGCGGAGATCCTGCTTCAGTCAGACGGCGGTACCAAACTGATCAGACGTGCCGAGACTCCCGCGGATTACTTCTCGACATTCGATTGCTTTGATATATATAACAAATTGAAATGATGGTAATTGTGCATAATGATTATTGAATAGTTAGCACAATTTTTGTATAATTTGTTAGGTATTTTATAAATCTCTCATGGATGGAGGATTGTGATGTCTGAGGAAAACAAAAACAAAAAAAGCAGATCAGGTAGCCAGGTGGGATTCTTCGCTTCGATCAAATTCAAGATAATCGCGCTTACACTGGTATCTGTAGTTGTAGCGGTAGTCATGATGTTTGTCGTGATCGTACCTACCGTACAGAAAGATATGAAGCAGACGATCCACAACTATATGCTCGATCAGGCGAAGTCATATGGTGAAACGCTTCAGCTCCGTCTGGATTCATACAAGAGTTCGTACCTTAATGTATACAAACTCCTTAACGAGGACTTCGGCAGCGTTAAGATCAATAATCTGAGTACATCTTACGCATATATAGTTAACGAGAGTGGAACCATGATGTTCCATCCCACTGAGGAAAAGGTAGGAAATCCGGTTGAGAATGCCGCGGTCAAGAGTCTGGTCGCACAGATCCAGGCGGGCGTTCATCCCGAACCCGGAGTTATCGAGTACGAATACAAGGGAGCGTATAAGTACGCCGCTTACTATGTGGATAAAGATAATCTGGCCATCCTTGTTATCACCGTTGACGAAGATGAAGCAATGGCCAATATCGATTCGGTTAGCAGAATGGCATACATCCTTGCCGCAGTGATCCTTATCGTTGCACTGGGAGTCGCATTCCTGCTTGCGACCATGTTCACCAGACCGATCATTCAGATATCCGATTCGGTGGAAAAGATCTCCGGACTGGATCTTACCAAAGACGCTTCTCTTGAGACCCTCGCAAAACGCAAGGATGAGAACGGTGTAATGGCAAGATGCATAGCCAAACTGGAAACATCGCTTTCTGATGTCGTGATCACGCTTAAGGATCAGGCCGATAATGTCAGGGCCGCATCGGAGACACTTGAGGAAGGCACGAGTGAGACTACCATCACGATAGAACAGGTGGAGTCAGCCGTAGCAGATATCTCCGACGGAGCAACTTCACAGGCTGAAGAGACTCAGAAAGCTACCGAAGATGTCATCCATATGGGTAACCTTGTGGAAGCGAACGGGAACGAACTTCAGACCCTCGTAGAGGTTGCCAGAAACATGCGTACAGCTTCGGGAGAAGCAAATGAGACGCTTCGTACACTTGAAGAGATAAACCGCAAGGCAGTCAACTCCATAAGCATCATTGCCGAGCAGACCAAGACAACCAATACATCCGCCCAGAAGATCCGTGAGGCAACCGGACTCATAACCGCTATCGCCGAAGAGACCAACCTGCTCTCACTCAATGCATCCATTGAGGCTGCAAGAGCCGGAGAACAGGGACGTGGTTTCGCCGTTGTAGCCGGGCAGATACAGAAACTTGCCGAGCAGTCCAATGAATCCGCACAGCAGATAGAGGCGATCATAGATGAATTGCTTTCAGATTCGCAGAAGGCAGTAGAGACTATGACCGAAGTCGAGCAGATCATGAACGAGCAGAATGAAAATGTGGCTCTGACCGAGCAGAAGTTCGACGAAGTGACCGACGGCATATCCGCTTCGATAGACAGCATCAGAGTCATCCGCGATAAGTCCGCGGAACTTGACAGCACACGTATAGAAGTGGTGGATATCGTTCAGAATCTGACAGCCATAGCCGAGGAGAATGCGGCGAGCACGGAAGAGACTTCCGCATCCGTTACAGAGGTTTCGGCCATCGTCAATAATATTTCGGAGAAGGCTCAGGAACTCAAAGCCATCGCAGATGAGCTTGATGGAAATATGAGCAACTTCATTGTCTGATACCCGGCCAGCCGGAACTTGCATGAAGAGCATAGTCCGAAGTGATGAACATCGCTTCAACACCTTCGGTATCCTCTATCAGATCTAGCCCCCTCGCGACACCCGTTATCAGGCAGAGAGTAGAAAGAACATCCGCTTCTTCGGATGAAGATGAGATCACGGTTACCCCGATGACATTACCGTCAACGGGGTAACCTTTTTCAGTGTCAAATATATGATGATAGATATGGTCGTTCAGAGTAAAGTACCGCTCATATACTCCGGACGATACGACGGAAGCATCCCTTACGGATACGGTGGTTATGGGCTCGCCTTTATCCGCAAAAGGCTTCTGGATACCGATATGAAAATCCAAGCCGTCCGGTTTGTTTCCTACAGCTTTGATATTTCCGCCCAGGTCTATCAGGGCGCTTGCAACGCCTGCTTCGGCAAGATACTCGGCGATCCTGTCCGCGACGTATCCTTTGGCGATGAAACCGAGCGTGAGATGGGCATCCGGGTCGGATACGGTCACTGTGTTTCCGGACACGGTTATTTTTTCATGATCGACATGAGAAAGGGCTTCCGAAATACTCTTGTCATCCGGGATGTGATAAGATCCGCTCGCAACCTGTGAGCTGATATCCCAGAGCTCGCACACACCTCCTATGGTAGGATCGATGAGCCCGCCGGAACTGCGGCTGTACTCAAGTGCATCGGATATGAGTTTTGCGGTCTCGGGATCGACGGTCACGGCCGATCCGCCGGCATTATTGATACGCCATATATCTGAATCCGGGACCGTTGCGGAAAACAGGGATTCGTAACGTTCGCACATCTTAAAGCATTCATCAAAGATCCTGTCCGAAGAGCCTTCGTATTCATAGAGAGTAATGGATACGACCGTATCAAAATAAAGCCCCGTACGGCTTACGGGAATGAGTGATCCGGATGTATTGTGAGCGCATCCGCATATCATGCAAGGGATGATGAGCAGAAGCATGAGAGTTTTACGTAATTTCATTGGCGTATGATCTTTGTGGTATAATTGCACATGGAAATACATCTACAACAGTATATATTTTATATGGTGCGACTGCAATGAGATTGAAGAACGATGATGATGAAGAATACAGCGGATTGAGCGTACGCATGCCTACCGTTATGCTGATAGCTTCGCTCGCCATTTTCGGTGTGCTCGCCATAGTGGTGCTTGCGAATAACAACAAGCGCCCGGCTTCGAATTCTTCCCAGACTCCCACACAGGCCACTCAGGCAACAGCGGTGGAAGAACCGATGGAACAGGCCGATTCACTGAGGGCGGATGACCTTAACTTCTGGGGGATGTACGCCGATACGGATGTGGCTGAGATCTACGAAGAGGAGAATTCCAACGCATCCCGCAAGGATGAGCTCGAGCAGCGTGAGGAAGAAATGAGAAGAGCCGAAGAGGAAGCTGCGGAAGCGGCTGCCAAGGAGGCTGAGACGAAAGCGGATCCTGCGACAGACGGCAAGCATACCCTGGTCACGCATATAGACGGGACCAATGAGTGGATAGCGATCAATTCTTCCATCAAACTGAATACATATGAGGATACACAGTTCCAGAGTCAGAACGGTATCATCGGATACTATACGAACGGAAGGCGTTCCACCAAAACCGGTGCCGATATCTCCCAGTACACGACTACTGTCGATTGGAAGCAGCTGGCGACGGAAGTGGATTATGTGATGATCAGAGTCGGTGCCAGAGGATATGACAGCGGCAACATCATCGCGGATACCAAGTTCATAGACAATGTGACCGGTGCCGTACAGGCAGGCATTCCGTTCGGCGTGTATTTTTCCTCTCAGGCCGTCAATGAGACCGAGGCCAAAGAAGAGGCCACATATGTGATGACACAGCTTGCGGCGGCCAAGAGCGCGGTGGACAGGCTGGGTCTCTCCGCGACGGGAACGACGATCACCAATAATACTAATAACGGTACCACGGCAACTACGCTTACGACCACTACCGAGACCGTGAAGGACAAGCTCCGCAAGATGGGGATTGAGACCGATCCGACCAAATACAATACCACGACATCCGTGAAAGATAATGACGGCAATACGACCGTGACGGAAGTGGATGATAAGGGTAATACAACAGTTACGGTCAAGGACGCCAACGGTAATCAGATAAGCAAAAAGACAGTCAACCTGGATCCTTACGGAAATGTCACGACCGTTGATACCAATGCGGAAGGCAGGGAGACGGTTGTTACGGAGATGGTGCCTGAGGCTGCGGTCGTACCCGCTCCGGGAACCACGACGACACCTACCCCCACTCCTACGCCTGATCCCAACTCGCCGAACGCGACAGCGACACCCACGCCTGATCCCAATGCATCAACAACGCCCAAGGTTACGCCTGTATTCAAACTGACTTATCCTGTGGCCATAGAGATGCATCTGATCTCGAATGATATCTCAAGGATAGAGAAGATTGATAAGACAGCGCGCACATCCGTGCTCACCACGTTCTGTTCCGTTATCGAGTCCGGCGGATATGATGCGATGGTAGAAGCAAACAAGGAATTCCTGCTGTGCCAGGTCAATCCCGCGGCGCTTACCAAATACGAGATATGGCTTTCCAATGAAGGAAATCTTCCCGATTATCCTTATGTGATGAGCATGTGGAAATACAATACGAAGGGCAGACTGTTAAACAGCCTCGCCGGTGATTACGGTGTGAGCGTGGGATTCATAGATTACTCAATCAGATAAAGAGGCGTCATAGCCGGTTACTGAATCGGAAATGTGTACGGAAGTATAGATGTCGGCATAGGCCTTGGGCGAGATGTCATCAATGTAATTGATGGAGAATTGCCTGAGAATGCCGGCATTTTTTAATGTATCGGCTGCCTTGTTGTACGCTATGGCGGCCTCTATGGCATCGGGATAGGTGCCGACTTTCAGATATCCGTTCACATGTATACGGACTTCATATCTGTTATCCGCGGTCATGCGGACTCCGTGGTAGGAGTTGATCACCTTGATGTTTGAATACTGCATATCCTGAGTGTTTCCGTTCAGGAAGACATAATCGGTGCCGGGTACCGAATGGCTTCTTATCCCGTATCTCGAGAGGATATTGATCTGCGAGCCGTAATCGGCCACGAAATGATGCCCGCCTCTGCGCTGGATCTTGTGCGCGGAATAGTAGAACAGGTCTTCACCTGAGAATATGAAGAAATCCCCCGGACCGAAATAATAGTAAAAAAGCCTCGGCCTTACATAGATGGGGTTTTTGAAATAGACACCGTTATCTCTGAAATTACAGAGTATCACCCATTTTTCAAAAGAGATGTGATGCTTTGAACTCTTGTGATCGTCAATGGTGATCCCGGGATCGTATAAAAGCTTCAGTGCATCGTTATAAGCTGCGTTAGCCTCTTTTTCGGTGGAAAAACTTCCGAGAGATATGTGCTTGTTGCGGTATGTCACCGATGCGCGGAAATATTCGGTTTTGTCTTTCTTGACGGCCCTGTATACGCCGGGGAGCAGTTTTGACATATGCGGTAATATCGGAAATAGTTCAATGTTCTTGTGTGAATGATAACATTTTTGTGATATGATTGCACAGGAAACAAAATGAAACTATTCTAAGGAGACATTATGGTTGACATAACATATAGTTCCACGAGAGGAGCAGATGAGAAGCTTAAAGCATCCGAAGCGATATTAAACGGACTCGCATCGGACGGCGGACTTTATGTGCCCGATCATGTACCCGCACTGGACAGAAACCTTAAGGAACTGTCGGATATGGATTACAGGGGCGTGGCATACGAGGTGATGAAGCTGCTGCTTACCGACTTTACGGAAGAAGAACTCCGCGGATGCATCGCCGCTGCATATGACGATAAGTTTGACACCGAAGAGATCGCTCCGCTGGCAGAAGCATGTGATGCATATTTCCTGGAGCTCTATCACGGTGCGACCATCGCATTCAAGGATATGGCGCTTTCGATCCTGCCTCATCTGATGACTACCGCTGCCCGTAAGAATAACGTTAAGAACGAGATCGTGATCCTGACTGCTACGAGCGGTGATACCGGTAAGGCTGCACTTGCGGGATTCGCATCGGTTCCGGGAACGAAGATCATAGTCTTCTATCCCAAGGACGGTGTCAGCCCCATCCAGAAGCAGCAGATGGTCACTCAGCAGGGCGATAATACTTTTGTGGTAGGCATCAACGGCAACTTCGACAATGCCCAGACCGGAGTGAAGAAGCTTTTTTCGGATAAAGAACTCGCTGAGTGGATGAATGAGAATAACATGCAGTTCTCATCGGCAAACTCCATCAATATCGGCCGTCTGGTCCCTCAGATAGTTTATTACGTATATGCATACACGAGACTTATGAAAGAGGAGAGGATCACCGAGGGCGCGCCGATCAATGTGGTTGTTCCTACCGGCAACTTCGGCAACATCCTGGCTGCATATTATGCCAAAGAGATGGGACTGCCCATTGCAAAGCTCATATGTGCATCCAATGAGAACAAGGTGCTGTATGATTTCTTCTCAACCGGAACATACGACAGGAACAGAGAATTCATCCTGACATCCTCGCCTTCGATGGACATCCTCATATCCAGCAATCTGGAGAGGCTCATTTATCATATCTGTGACAACGACGCAGGCAAGTGCCGCACGCTGATGGAACTCCTTACACGTACGGGACGCTATGACATCACGGATGCCATGAGAGCCAAACTCGATTCTTTCGTCGGCGGAACCTGCGATGAGGAAATGACTCTGGCTACCATCAGGAGCATTTTCGAATCATGCGGATATCTAATCGATACACATACCGCTGTGGCAGCAGGCGTATATAAGTCGTATCGCGCCAAAACCGGAGACAGGACACCCACGGTCATTGCATCGACGGCTAGCCCTTATAAATTCACGGGCAGCGTACTTGCGGCGATCGATCCGGGATATGCTTCCGATGATGATTTCGATAAAGCAGACCGCCTGTATGAACTGAGCAAAGTACCGATCCCGAAGGCTGTTTCGGAGATAAGGACGGCTCCGATAGTTCATAAGACGATATGTGAAGTTGATGAGATGGAAAAAACAGTTAAAGGATTTTTGAAATGAGTTTTAATGTATTTGACCTGCTGGTCATCGTATGCGGATTATATATGGCTTACTGCGCTGTGATGATGAAGGCGAAAGGCCGGATCAACTCCGGTGTGGTGATGAGCCGCAGCCTTGATGAGAGCCAGCTCAAAGACAAGGAAGGGTTCATCAATTTTATCTGGTGGAAACTTCTGATAGTGGGCCTTCTGTGCGCGGCATCGGGCATATTCAATCTTATCTATACCCGGTATGCGATCGAAGCGGAAGAATACGTGCTGGTTCAGATAGTGATCAACACGGTATTCTTCATACTCCTCATCGTGTATGGAGTCATAGTCGTAAAGGCACAGAAAAAGTATATGAAATGATACTGATGTGATATCAGTTCAGATAGCCTGAAAGAACGTCGAGCGCATCGAAAGGCTGATCGTTTACATGCTGCTCGTCGTATTTTGTAAAGAAATCTTCCAGAGCCTTGAGCATATTGGGCCTGGTTATCGTCTTTAACAGATATCCCTGGGGACGGAGAGACAGTACGCTCTGTACGCTTTCTCTGTCGCCTTTTCCGGTCAGGAAGATAACGGGGATATTGGCATTCGACGGATCGGATCTGATCATTTCCAGAAGTTTCGGCCCGGAACATACGGGCATCTCATAATCCAGCAATATCAGATCGGGTGTATTGGTAGCCAGATAGGATATTGCATTCGTGGCGGAGTTGACCATTATTACTTTATAGACGGGATCGAGCCATGTGCGTATCGCGTGCAGGAATGTTCCGGAATCATCTACCACCAGAATGGTCCTGCGGTTTACCTTCTCAACCACATCTTCAAAAGTTACCATTATACTGTCTACGACATCGCGGGTATTGATGGGACGTTCGAATCTCGCGATGATCGAAGCGTCCGTCAGGATCTCCATACAGTCATCGATATCATTGGGCATACCCATGATCATGCATTTCTTGTCGTTGAAGCATGCCTGATCCTTGAGGAACACAAGCTCGGCGCTGTGATGAAACGCCGTGTCCTTCTCCACATTGATGAACAGGCAATTGTATTTTTCTACTATATTTGAGATCTTATCCACGTCATAGGATGTGGTTCCGCAGACAAATCCCTCTTTTTCAAGGGTTGAAACGATCGCATTTATAAGGAAACTGGATGATTCCTGAACGAAGAGTATGCCTTTATCCATTAGGTAGACCTCTCTGTCATGTTGTCAAAATTAGACGCTGTTTTAATCATTTTATCAAATTTATTGTAAACATTATACAAAAATAGTTAAAAAATCGGAAAATGTGATAAAATAAATGGATAAGGAGGTGGCCGGTATGGAACCTGTAAATATCAATCAGATCAAGAATTCTATGCAGATGGGCAGCACGCTTCGTGCCCAGAATATCAGAAAAACCGATGCACAGGCTGAAAATCGAAATGTTCAGCAGGATAATCGCGCACAGGAATCATCCAAGGCGCAGGAGAATGCCGGCAGGGCGGCCGGACAGGCAGAAGATGCGGCAGCAAGAGGCATCTACGGAGACGTTCTCGATATCTCCGAAGATGGTGATACCGTTACCGCAAGGCCCGAGGCTCTCCAGAAACTGGATGACGGGATCGTGATGCTTCGAAGCGACAGCAATGAGGAAAAAACGGAAACTGTTGAGAAGCAGAGGGAAGCCGAGGAGCGCAGGGAAGAGATCGCTGCTGCTCAGGCTGCAAAAGCCGAGGAATCCCGTGAAGCGAGAGAGAAGATCCGCGAGGAGAATCAGCAGGAAACAGAAGCTGAGTCTGAAAATACCACGCAGTACAATTCACTGAGCGGCTATCCCGATAACATGGTGGATACGCTGTACAGGCAGGGCAAGATCGACAGTAATACATATAATGCTGAGATCGGCCGGCGCGAAAGACTTGATGAGATGCGTGGTGCGGACGAAGAAACCGAAACCGAGGAGAGGGTGGAGGATAACAACCGGTTTAATGCCGAGATGAACGGCATCAATGCCAGAGGCGAAGAGGACAATCGTCAGACAGAGGCACTTTTTACTGCGGCAGAGAATGATCGTTTGGATATCGTCAAAGATATCTTTACCGATAATCAAAACAACTAATCAAGGAGGATGAAGAGTCATGAGTTCTTCAAAACAGAGATCGAAGAGCGGCAAGGGATTGTTTGACAATGTCAAGATCAAACTGACACTGATCATAGTGGTCATCATGGCCATTCCGCTCATCGTAGCCAATGTGATCAGTTACAGCTCATCACACAAGGAAGCCATTCAGAACATGGATGACATGAATGAGGCACAGGTTAAGCTTGTAGCTCGCGATGTCAGCAGGGTTGTTCAGGAAAACAAGCGAATGATCGAGACCGTGGCGGCATCCACTGTGGTAAGGGATGTGCTCGCGGGAAATATCACTCCCGAAGAGTGTGCGGCATGGCTGGCCAGAGCAGATGCCATTTACGGTGACGGAAACGGCATGGTCGTTACCGGACCCGATGGCATGCAGGTAGCCAGAGCCAGCGGAGACCTCGTGGATGTATCAACCAGAGAGTATTTCACTACATGCCGTGATACCAAGGCTTTCTGTGTATCCGATCAGAACATCAGTAAGACCAGCGGAAAGAGGATCTGTACATTCATATGTCCTGTTCTTGATGATGACGGTAATTTCATAGGTGCCGTTCAGAGGAATTATACTCTGACCGAGTTTACCGACCTGGTTAAAGGCGAGATCGCCTCAGCCAATCAGGATATCTTCATCGGAGATAATAACGGTGATGTCATAGCACATACATCCATGGATCTTGAGACCGGTGAAGCCGTTAACTTCAGCACCCAGCAGTGGTACAGCGAATCCAGGAGCAATCCCGAGGCTTCCGGCGGCTATGATTCCAAGTTCAACGGCGGTAATTGGCGCATGTCGTATCAGCGTGAGCCTGAGACCGGATGGGTTATCGTTATAGCTACGGATAAGGATGTCGCACTTGCCGGTGCGAACAAGATGATCCGCTCCAATATAATCAGCGGGATCGTTATGCTTATCATAGCATCCGCCATATCGGTAGTGCTTGCAGGATCGTTTACCAAACCTATCAATGCCGTTAACAGGACTATCGATAAATTATCAAACGGCGAATTTGAGAGACTTGACGATCCTTCTCTTACCGGTCGTAAGGATGAGTTCGGAGATATCGTGAATAATATCAATTCACTTAACGATAAGCTTTCTGCCGTAGTCTCCGACCTGAAATCCGCCATGGGTGAACTCACCGACTCTTCACAGCTGCTTGCAGAGAGCGCCGATCAGATCAGCCAGACCACGGATGATGTATCCGAGGCTGTACAGGAGATAGCAAGAGGGGCTACGGATCAGGCTGACACCATACAGCGTGCTTCCGAAAACATGGGTATGCTTTCGGATGCAATACAGGAAGTCGCAAGCAATGCCGAGGGTCTGGCTAACACAGCTTCTTCAATGAGCGATCAGAGCCAGTCGTCTGCAGGTGCGATGAGCGATCTGTCCGAGAATATGGAAGCCATGAGCCGTGCAATGGCAGAAATAAGTGAAGGCATGAATGCTACCAATTCAGCAGTTCAGAGTGTTAATGAGAGAGTTGACGGTATCACCTCTATCGCAAGTCAGACCAACCTGCTTGCACTTAATGCTTCGATCGAGGCAGCAAGAGCCGGAGAAGCGGGCCGCGGATTTGCTGTCGTTGCCGAAGAGATCGGCAAACTTGCTACGGAATCCGCTCAGACTGCGGATGAGATCAGGGCTGAGATGGAGAAACTTCTCAAGCAGTCTCAGAATGCGATTTCCAAGACCAAAGAAGTTACCGAAATTTCGGAAACCGTTAATGCGGTTCTTCAGAATACCGTGGCTCAGATCAATGAACTGATCGGCGGAGTAGGAACTACCGTAGACGGAGTTACTACCATTTCGGGACTGTCACAGGAGAGTGCAGCCAGCAAATCCATAATCGTAGATGCCATGGATTCTCTCTCCGCGATATCCGAAGAGAATGCCGCATCCACTCAGCAGACATCCGCTTCGATGGAAGAACTCAATGCAACCGTCAATGTACTTTCACAGTCTGCTACCGACCTGAACGAACTGGCTTCGAAGCTTGAGGCTGAACTTGATTTCTTCAAGATCTGACATGGATTTTTGATCAAAAACACTTGTTTTCATACGGTGCCCCGAACGGGGTACCGTATTTTTTGTTTGTATAAAATTACCATACAATATATTGGCATAATGGTTATGTTGCACAACAATATATGGCCGGGTTCATGAAAGTGTCAGAAAAATCGTTGTATAAAAGGCTTTCTGATGCTATAATTTTTGTTTATAGAGGGTAATTATACCCAAACAAAGACTAAAAAGGAGACTAGTGTATGAAAAAACAAGGCAAACTGGGATTACTACCCGTATTGTTGACTTTGGGACTGGCACCACTTATCGTGACAGCTCTCATCATCGGCATACTTTCCGCTAAGGAACTATCCTCAAACATGGAAGAGGATGTTTTCAAGGAACTGAAAGTGGCTTCCGAAGGACTTCGTCAGTACTATGAGTATGACCTTAAGATGGGCAACGAACTTGAATATGATGAAGACCATGAATATGTAGATTCATTCAAGAATGACGGCATTGAGCTGACACTGTTCCAGGGTGATACACGTTTCATGACATCACTTCGCAAGGACGACGGTCAGCGTAACGAGGGTTCTCAGGCAGCCGCTGATATCTGGGCAACCGTTAAGGCCGGAAATGATTACCATGCCGATGGCGTAAACATTGGCGGTACTGATTACTATGTATACTATGTACCGTTAAGAGATGCATCCGGTCAGGTAATTGGTATGGCTTTCTCGGGTGAGGCTGAAACCAAGGTTAAGTCAGCGATCAATAAGGTTGTAAGGATTGTCATTATAATAGCTGTTGTCATAGTCATTGCATGTGCAACACTGGTACTTCTAGTTGCTAACAGGATCAAGAAACCCATCGGTCTCGTTGCTGAAGCTACGGGCCACATGGCTAAAGGTGATCTGACCAAACCGCTTGAAGCGGAATCATTAATCTCGGAAGTAAGTTCCGTTATCGAATCGGTACAGTCGCTCCAGAGCAACATGACCGAAGTTATCGGCCGTGTGACCAGCGGAGCAGGAAACATCAATTCCGCCATGGGTGAGGTTACCGAGGCTACCGATACATGTAACGCTGCAGCTGACGGCATCACAGGTGCTATCACCGAGCTTTCCAAGGGCAGCATGGAGATGGCAGAGTCCGTACAGAATATCGCAGGCAGCATGACAGAGATGGGCGAGAGCATCGACGAGGTTGCAGAACTTGCCGTAACTACCAGCGAAGTTGTTACAGCTGCCAAGGATGTATCGGAGCAGGCTAAGATCAAACTTGATGATCTGATGACAGCCAATGCGAAGACAGTTGAGATATCCGATGATGTTGCACGCGGTATCACAGAATCCAATGAAGCGGTTGAGAATATCCGTACCGCTGCCGAAACGATCGCATCCATCGCAAGCCAGACCAATCTGCTCGCACTTAATGCTTCCATCGAGGCGGCCAGAGCAGGTGAGGCCGGTAAGGGATTCGCGGTTGTTGCCGATAACATCAAGAATCTGGCAGCACAGTCCGATGAATCTGCCGGAGAGATCCAGACAGTCATCGCCGACATTATCGCCAAGTCCGCACGTAACGTATCTCTTGCAGAGCAGATCAAGGAAGCTGTATCCAACGAGGGTGCAGTGCTTACAGATGTGGGCGACGGATTTGAGCAGGTTGAGAGAAGCATCGAGCAGTCCACGGATGCCATGAGACAGGTTACCGACAAGGTTGAGGTTATCAACCGCGTTAAGGACAGAGTTCTTGACGAGATCTCTACACTTTCTTCCATATCAGAAGAGAATGCGGCTTCTACTCAGGAGACCAACGCTTCGATGCAGGAGATGGCTGCAAACATTGCAATGATCCAGAACGAGACATCATCTACGAAGTCACGTTCCGACGAACTTCAGAGCGCTGTAGAGTTCTTCCAGATTTAATCTTTTGTTTACGGATTTTATACATGTTTTACATGGGGCATCCTTGTAGGATGCCCCTTTTTTTGTTATGATATGCAATAGCGTTTTTTGCAGATTTAAGATATATTTTTGAGAGGCTGATATGTCACAGTTTGAACGCAGATTCGGCAAGTATGCCATACGCAATCTGCCGCTTATAATGATCATATGCTATGCAGTCGGATACGCGATCAGGTATATCAATCCTGATTTTTTGATGTTATTAAATCTCGATCCGTATAAGATCGTTCACGGACAGATATGGAGAGTGATCACCTGGCTTCTGGTTCCGCCGAACGATAATAATGTCTTCTGGATCATCATCATGCTGTTCTGCTATTATTCAATCGGTGTGAGCCTTGAGAGGACATGGGGAACATTTATGTTCAATGTCTATATTTTCTCCGGGATCCTGCTTACGCTGGTGGGTGCATTCGTTATCCTGGGGATCTCTTATCTGATAGGCGGCGGACTGTATGCGGCGGTATACAGTCAGTACGTGGCTGCGGTGTTCAGTACATATTACATCAACATGTCCATCCTGCTCGCTTTTGCGATGACATTCCCGGATGCGATGTTCCTGTTCATGCTCTTTATTCCGGTTAAAGCCAAATGGATGGCGATAGTCTATCTCGTGATCCTGCTGATCCAGTTCATCACGGGCGGATTGTTCGTCAGAGTTGCACTCGGGATGGCGCTTTTAAACTTCGCGATCTTTTACTTTACCAACAGGAAGGGATTGGGGATCAAACCGGTTCAGATGCAGAGCCGTACCAGGACTCCCAAACCAGTTAAGCGTGATCTCACCCGCTCGTCGGGGATCGTTACCAGACATAAATGTGCGATTTGCGGACGTACCGAACAGGATGTGCCCGACATGCAGTTCAGATTCTGCACCAAGTGCGAGGGCAACTACGAGTACTGTGAAGATCACCTTTACACGCACTCTCATGTGAGGATGAGCTGATGAACCGTGATGCTGAATTTGCCGGGATACTTAAGAAACTGGTAGAGCTCGGTCGTGATAACGATAACTTTCTGGAAGCTTCTGCAGTTGATGAGGCTTTTGCTTCGATGCAGCTTAAGCCCGGACAGCTGGAGATGATATATGACTATCTTCGAAGCAACCATGTCGGAGTCGGCGAACCGCTGAAGGATTCCGACTACCTGGAGTCCGAAGAGATAGATTATCTGAAGATGTATCTTGAGGACTTAAAGGCACTTCCGTCCTTTTCCGAAGGGGAAAAAGAAGCAGTGACCATCTCTGCCATGGCCGGTGATGTCGATGCGCAGAGCAGGCTCATCGAGATGCATCTTGAGAATGTGGTCGAACTGGCGAAACTCTATGCGGGGCAGGGCGTGTTCCTTGAAGATCTGATCGGAGAGGGCAATGTTGCCCTGAGCCTGGGTGTGACGATGCTCGGTGCTCTTGAGCATGAGAGTGAAGCCGACGGAATGCTCACACGTATGATAATGGACGGCATGGAAGAGTGCATAGCCGATCATGCCGAGACGGCTAAGCAGGATGAGAAGAATGCCAAGTCGGTAAATGATGTAGCAGATAAAGCCAGAGAACTTGCCGAGGAACTGGGCCGCAAGGTTACTATCGAGGAACTCATGCAGGAGACGGGATTTACCCGTAATGCGATACAGCGTGCACTGGTATTCTCCGGCGGCAAGATCGAGGATATAGACAGCGATCCTAAATGACAAAGTTCATCGATTCCCTTTCCGATAAAACTACATATGCGGATTTCAAATATGTGATGCAGGATACGGGAAGCTATGCTTTCGGTGCCAGATATACCTATGGTGAGCTCATGAGCGCGGATCCCGCGCCGTTTAAGTTCAGAGCGATCATAGAGCATTATATATATAAAGACACACTTCCCGAGACTTCTCTCGAAAGCCACCTTTACTATATGACTCCCGACATGTTTTCGGCCCGGACTTATTGCGAGCTGGGAGCTAAGGTCAAGATAGGTATTGACGAGCAGGCTGCATCTCTTTTCAGAAAAAAGAAAAGAATAGTCCGTAAAGAGCGCCTGATCAAGGTGGAGGACTTCATGGAAATGGATGTTGCCACAAAGAAACGTAAGAATGTGGCGGTCATGGAACTTGTTATTTCCAAGCTCGCACTTATGAGCTTTTCCGTATGATCGATTTAAAGTAAGGAGCGACAATGAACAAACAAGAACAACTCGAAAAACTAAAAGGAGTGAAAGGCTATTCGATCCTGGAGACCAGAGAGATAGAAGATCTGGATTCCGTCGGCGTGATCGCGCGTCACGACAGGACGGGAGCGAGGATAGTCCTGCTCATCAATGATGATGATAACAAGGTCTTCTATATCGGCTTCAGGACTCCGCCCGCTGATTCCACGGGTGTTGCCCACATCATAGAACACAGCGTACTCTGCGGATCGGATAAGTATCCGGTCAAGGATCCTTTCATCGAGCTTGCCAAGGGAAGCTTAAACACATTCTTAAATGCGATGACCTTTCCCGATAAGACCGTATATCCGGTAGCGAGCTGTAACGAAAAGGACTTCGAGAACCTCTGTGACGTATATCTGGATGCCGTATTTCATCCCAACATCTATCACGAGGAAAAGATCTTCCGTCAGGAAGGCTGGCATTACGAGCTTGAGGACATTGACGGAGAGCTTAAGTTAAACGGAGTCGTATATAACGAGATGAAGGGCGCTTTTTCATCTCCGGATGATGTAGTCGAGAGAGAGATGATGAACGCGCTTTTCCCTGAATCTCCCTACGGAGTTGAATCGGGCGGTCATCCCGACAATATCCCCGATCTGACATACGAGGCGTTTCTGGACTTCCACAGGAGATACTATCATCCGTCCAACAGCTACATATATTTCTACGGTGACTGTGATATGGCCGAGCGACTTGAATATCTCGACCGTGAATATCTGTCGGCATACGATGCTCTTGAGATCGACTCGACAATCCCGGTTCAGAAGCCTTTTTCGGAAGTCAGATATGCGAAGAAGGAATACCCGACGGCAGAGAGCGCATCCGAAGACGGCCACACATACCTGACCTATGAGATGGTCGTATCGGATAACAATCTGGACGCCGAGGAGTATATCGCTTTTGAAGTGCTTGATTATGCACTGTGCTCGACTCCCGGAGCGCCCCTGAAGAAGGCTCTCATCGATGCCGGCATCGGCAAGGATGTCTACAGTGATTACGGTAACGGCACGATGCAGCCTTACTTTGCGATCATAGCCAAGGACACCGACTATGACAGGCAGGATGAATTCGTTTCGATCATAGAAAAGATACTGAAAGAACAGGCTGACGGAGCCCTTGACCATGAGTCGGTCCAGGCAGCTCTTAATCTGTTCGAGTTTAAATACAGAGAGGCAGATTATGGTTCATATCCCAAGGGACTGATGCTCGGCCTTCAGATGTTGGACAGCTGGCTTTATGATGACATGAAACCGTTCATACATGTCATCTCCAATGATGTGTATGCATCTCTTCGGAAGAAAGCGGATACCACATATTATGAGGATCTGATCAGAGACCGCCTGCTTAACAACACACATAAGTCTGTTCTGGCCGTCTGCCCTGTCAAGGGACTCACTACGACCAAGGATAAGGAACTGGCCGGAAAACTTAAGGCCTATAAGGATTCCCTTTCTCAGGAGGAGAAGGAGAAGCTGGTAGAAGCAACGCATGCGCTTGCGGAATATCAGGAAAAAGAAGATTCTCCCGAAGCTCTGGCAACGATCCCGCTTCTTAAGAGAGAGGATATGAAGAAGACCGCTAATCCTTTTGTCTGGGAGCGCAGGGATATCGACGGCATGGAATGCGTATTCCATGATATAAAGACTAACGGGATCAGTTATATCAGGTTTGTGTTTAAGACCGATAGCGTGAGTGCGGATGACTGGATCTATGTCGGACTCCTTAAATCGATAATGGGTCTCATGGATACCGAAAACTACGCTTATGCCGAACTGTTCAAGGAGATCAGCATGTGCACGGGCGGTATCGTTCCCGGTGTTTCGATCTATCCCGATGCCGCAGATCCCGATAAGTATGTGATCACATATGAGATCAAGGCAAAGACCTTCTCAAGCCGTCTTGCCGATGCGATCCGTCTGATGAAGGAGATGCTCCTTAAGACCAAATACGGCGATAAGGAGAGGATGCATGAACTTCTCGAGGAGACTCAGTCGCACATGCAGGCATCAATGATCTCATCGGGACATTCACTGGCAGCAGCTTCGGCCACTTCGCAGTTTGCCGAGAGCGACGCTACGATGAATGCGATGAACGGAGTTCCGTTCCTCAGAATGGTAGAGAGTGTGATCGCTGATTATGACGGACATTTTGATTATATAGCCGGTAAAATGAATGAGTTATGTAAACTTATATTCACCCCGTCAAACCTGATTCTCGACTATACGGGATCAGAGGAATCCTTTAATGAATTTGCCGGGCTCATAAAGGATCTTAAGACGTCTCTTTATCCTGACAGCGATGTCAGAGGCGGAAAGGTACAGCCCGTAGCCGGAAGCAAGGCATATACTTCTGCGGCTCAGGTTCAGTACGTTGCAAGGAGCGGCGATTTCATCCATAAGGGACTTAAATATACCGGTGCTTTACGTGCACTGAAGGTAATGATGGGATATGATTATCTGTGGACACAGGTACGCGTCCGCGGAGGAGCTTACGGCTGCATGAGCGCCTTTACCCGTACAGGCAAGGGCTACTTCGTATCATACAGAGATCCCAATTTAAGACGTACGGTCGGGGTATTTGAGGGCGCAGCTGATTATGTGAGAAACTTCGATGCCGATGAGCGCACGATGACTCAGTATATCATCGGAGCGATCGCAGATCTGGATGTACCCATGACACCCAAGTCAAAAGGCTCATACGGATTCAGTGCATATATGTGCAACCAGACCATGGACATGATCCAGCAGGAGAGAGATGAACTGCTCTCGGCCACTCCTGATACGATCAGGTCGCTTGCCGATTATATAGATGCTATAATGGATACGGGTGCATTCTGCGTAGTGGGCGGTGAAGAAGCCATAGGCGAATGCGCTGATGATTTCGGCGGTATCGAACCGCTGTTTTCCGAGTAAACACTCACAGGGTTTTGCGCGTGAGCGCGGGAGGATTACCATGAAAAAGAAAAACATGAAAATACTTAAGAATCTCCTGGGATTCTCGGCAGCTGCACTTATGCTGGCATCTATGCTTGCCGGATGCGGAAGTGACTCATCATACGCAAAATATGACTCTGCTGAACCTTCATATGCTGCAGGTGAATCGTCCGCAGAATATGCAGACATGGACTATGATGACTGGGGTTATGAAGAACCGGTGGAATATGAAGAATCGGTCGAAGCACCCGGAGCGGAAGATGTCGAAGTGACCGAAGGCGGTGCTCAGTCCAAGCGTAAGCTGATCCGGACCGTGAATCTGGATATCGAGACATATGATTTTGACGGAGTGACAGCTACGATAGCGGGCAGAGTATCAGCTCTTGGCGGATATATCGAGTCCAGCTCCGTAGACGGCAATAACTCTTCAAGCAGAAGATCGGCCAATTATACAGTGCGTATTCCCGCAAAAAATGCCGACACTTTCATTTCCGCGGTAGGAGAGAATTCCAATATCACACATCAGTCCGAGTCCATGGAGGATGTGACTCTTCAGTATGTGGATATCAATTCCCACAAGGAATCATTGCAGGTAGAGTATGACAGACTTGAGGAACTGTTAAAGGATGCCGAGGACATAGAGGAACTGATATATATCGAGAACCGCTTGAGCGAAGTCAGATATCAGATAGAGTCCATGGAATCACAGCTCAGAAGTTATGATAATCTCGTGGATTATACGACCATATATCTGTATGTGAACGAGGTTCAGACATATACCGAGCCCGAGCCTGTTGACTATTCCGTAGGCGCGCGTATCAGCCGTGGCCTTAAGGAAGCATTTGAGAATATCGTTGAATTCCTCGGCGACCTGCTCGTATTTATCGTTGTGGCTCTTCCTTATCTGCTTGTGATCGCGATAGTCGTAGTTCTGGTATGGCTCATCATCAAGCTGATCATGACGCTTTCGCGTAAGTACAGGGAAAAGCATCCCAAGAAATATAAGACAGGTCCTCAGCCGATGCAGAATTATGTTGCACAGCCCGGACAGGGCGCTCCCGCACAGCCTGTGCCGACATTTGTTCCCCAGCCCATGGGGAATCCGGCTACGACTGAAGAAAAGAAGGCTGACGAGGATCCCAAAGAGGATAAATGAGTAATACAAAATCCGGCTTCGTGGCTCTGATAGGCAGACCGAATGTGGGTAAGTCCACTCTGATGAACAGGCTCATCGGTCAGAAGATAGCCATCACGAGCCATAAGCCGCAGACCACCAGAAATAAGATAAGGACCGTATACACCGATGAGAGAGGGCAGATAGTCTTTCTCGATACTCCCGGGATCCATAAGTCCCGCAATAAACTCGGGGAGTATATGGTAAATGTGGCGGAACATACTTTAAACGATGCTGATCTGATATTGTGGCTCGTTGAGCCCGATGTCCGGATCGGAGCCGGCGATAAGCATATCATGGAGGAACTTAAAACAGTATCCACTCCCGTGATCCTGTGCATCAATAAGACCGATACCCTGGGTAAGGATGAGGTTTTGCCGGTCATAGCCGCGTATTCGTCCGAGATGGAATTCGCCGAGATCATACCGGTATCCGCCATGAAAGGTCATGGATGTAAGGATCTCATAGATACGATCTATGAGTATCTTCCCGAAGGCGAGATGTTCTACGACGAGGATACCGTGACGGATCAGCCGATGCGTCAGATCACGGCGGAGATCATCAGAGAGAAGGTCCTTCGCAGCATGGCGGATGAAGTTCCGCACGGAGTTGCCGTAGTCATCGACCGCATGGAGTTTAAGGAGCGCATCGTCAATATCGATGCCACTATCGTCTGCGAAAAGGATTCACATAAGGGCATGATCATCGGCAAGCAGGGCGCGATGCTCAAAAAGATCGGATCGGCTGCCAGAGCCGATATCCAGGCGATGGTTGAGAATAAGGTCAATCTGAAACTCTGGGTCAAGGTTAAAAAAGACTGGCGCGATTCGGATATGCTTCTTAAGAACTTCGGATACGATAAAAAGAGCATAGATGAGTGAATATACAGAATATACCGGGATGATCATAAGGACATCACCCGTCGGAGAGTATAATAAGCGTCTTGTGATCCTGACTGCCGAAGCCGGCAAGATAACGGCTTTTGCCAGAGGCGCCAGGAAGGTCGGCAATCGCTTAATGGGGATCACCGAACCTTTCTGCTTCGGAAAGTTCAAACTTTTAGAGGGGAAAGATGCATATACTCTGACCGATGCCGATATCTCGAGGCATTTCGAGGAACTCCGCACGGATTACGATGCGACTGTCATGGCGTCGTATTTTCTGGAAATAGCGGATTATTACACCAGAGAGAACATGGAGGCGTATGAGGAATTAAACCTCATATACGCCTCCATTCTTGCGCTTATCAGCGGCAAGTTTGATTTCCGGCTCGTGAAGAGCATATATGAGATCAGATCCTTGGTCATAGCAGGCGAGTTTCCCGGGATCCCGACGGACAGGAAGTATTCCGAGACGACTTCGTATACGGTGGACCGCATAGTGAATTCCTCGATACATGAACTGTTTACCTTCACCGTATCCGACGAGGTCATTGATGAACTCGAACAGATATGCATGCGGCTCATGAAAAATATGGTCGATCGGAAGTTTAATTCGGTCAAGCTTATGTGACAATCTACTTGCGCGGGTATACAAAATATGGTATATTTTATCAAGTTGAAAACACATAAAACCTTTTTGTAAGGAGAATGAATATGAAGAAGCATATCAAGACACTTAATACCAGAGATCTTAAGAAGTCAGCAGTTAAGGGCGGATGCGGCGAGTGCCAGACATCATGTCAGTCAGCTTGCAAGACTTCATGTACCGTAGGCAATCAGACCTGCGAGAAGTTTAAATAAGCAACAGCAGGGGACAACACAGGTATTACTTTTTTCACAAAAAGAAGTACTGTAATTAAGCAGCGATCAAAGTCGCTGCTTTACCTATGTGTAGAGAACATTTTTTGACGGATGGGAATCGGTTTTGATCCACAAGTATAAGAACAACGGATACAATATAGTGCTCGATGTATGCAGCGGTTCGGTGCATGTGGTCGATGACTGCGTATATGACCTGCTCGACATCGCCGCGGAACTGCATGAGAAATTTGACCGCTTCTCGGTGATGGACCTGCTCGGTGCCGTCAGCCTTAAGTGCCAGACGCCCGAGGGGAGCGCAAAATACTCGGTATACGGTACTCAGGAGATCTCCGAGGCGGCCGAAGAGATCACTCAGCTGATCGCGGAAGGCATGCTCTTTACTCCCGATACATACGAGGACAGCCTGGTAGATTATAAGAAGCGTCAGACGGTGGTCAAGGCTCTGTGCCTGCATATTTCCCATGACTGCAATCTGGCCTGCAGATATTGCTTCGCTGAGGAAGGAGAGTATCACGGCCGACGTGAACTCATGACTCCCGAAGTCGGAAAGAAAGCGTTGGACTTCCTGGTTGCAAACTCAGGCAACAGACTTAATCTCGAAGTGGATTTCTTCGGCGGCGAGCCTCTCATGAACTGGGATACAGTCGTGGAACTGGTCAGATACGGTCGTGAACTTGAGAAGACTCATGACAAGAACTTCAGGTTTACGCTCACCACGAACGGCACGCTGCTTAAAGAGGACATGTTTGATTTCATCAATGCCGAGATGGACAACGTGGTCTTAAGCATCGACGGTCGCAAAGAGATCAACGATCTGATGCGTCCGCATCGCGGAGGACAGGGCAGCTATGACGAGATAGTGCCGAAGTATCTGAAATTCGCAGAGGCAAGAAAACAGAATGAGCGGGATTCGTACTATGTAAGGGGAACCTATACCCGTAACAACCTTGATTTTGCGGAAGATGTGAAGCATCTGGCCGATCTCGGCTTTGACCAGATCTCGGTCGAGCCCGTCGTTGCATCGCCCGAAGACGACTATGCTCTGCGCGATGAGGACATACCCGGACTGCTTGAAGAATATGACAAGCTGGCCAAACTTTATCTTGATTACAGAAAGGCTGGTAAACCTTTTAATTTCTTCCATTTTATGATAGATTTAGAAGGTGGCCCATGCGTCTATAAGAGGCTTTCCGGATGCGGGTCCGGCACGGAATACCTGGCAGTAACTCCCTGGGGAGATCTGTATCCGTGCCATCAGTTCGTGGGGAACGAAGACTTCCTGCTGGGCAATGTGTATGACGGCATTAAGCGTAACGATATCGTCGATGAGTTTAAATGCTGTAATGTATATGCTAAGCCCGAATGCCGTGATTGCTTTGCAAGGTTCTATTGCAGCGGCGGATGTGCTGCCAATGCATACAATTTCCACGGCAGCATCACAGATGTCTATGAGCTTGGATGCAAGCTTCAGAGAAAGCGCATAGAATGCGCGATAATGATCAAAGCAGCGTTAGCTGATATTGAAGAAGGAGATATGGAAAAATGATGAAGAAGAGAAACGCCGTTATCTATCTGATCGTACTCGTACTTATCATGTGCGGTCTCGGATACATGGCGGTATTCGGTGTCGGAGCCGATAAGAGCGGTGCGGCATCAAGCATTGACTTAGGTCTGGATCTGGCAGGTGGTGTCAGTATCACATATCAGGTCGTAGGAGAGGAAGAACCCTCCAAAGAAGATATGGCCGATACCATCTATAAGCTGCAGATGAGAGTAGACAACTACTCCACTGAGGCTCAGGTATATCAGGAAGGCTCGGATCGTATCAATATCGAGATCCCCGGCGTCAGCGATGCCAATGCCATCCTTGAGGAACTCGGTAAACCCGGTTCACTCGCTTTTTACGATAAGGACGGAAATGAAGTACTGACAGGTTCGGATGTTGATACCGCCAATGCGGGTTCACAGCAGGACAGCATGGGCAATCAGGAATATGTGGTCCAGCTGGTTCTTAACGAAGCGGGAACCAAGAAATTCGCAGACGCTACCGAAGCGGCTCTTCCGAATCATGATGTTATCTATATAGTATATGACGGAGAGGTTGTATCATCCCCCGCCGTTCAGGCCAAGATAACCGACGGTAATGCCGTCATCACAGGCATGGAGAGCTTCGAAGCTGCAGATACTCTTGCCAGCACGATACGTATCGGCGGACTTAAGCTTCAGCTCGAAGAACTGCGTTCCAACGTGGTCGGCGCTCAGCTCGGATCTTCAGCAATCAGGACATCGCTTATCGCAGGTGCGATCGGTCTTGCTCTTGTCGTTATCTTCATGATAGTCGTATACCGCATCCCCGGTCTTGCATCGAGTATCGCACTCATTCTTTACACGATGCTTGATATCATTCTTCTGGATGCGTTTGAGATCACTCTTACACTTCCCGGTATCGCAGGTATCATCCTGTCGTTAGGTATGGCCGTCGATGTGAACGTTATCATCTTCGCCAGGGTAAGAGAAGAGATCGCAGCGGGACGTACCGTATATGAAGCTCTGCAGACCGGATTTAAGAAGGCTCTGTCAGCTATCATCGACGGTAACATCACAACACTTATCGCAGCCATCGTTCTCGGGTTCATGGGCACCGGTTCCATCAAGGGATTTGCTCAGACGCTGGCACTCGGTATCTTCCTTTCAATGCTCACGGCACTGTTTGTGACCAGATTCATCATCAGGATCTTCTTTGCACTGGGACTTGAGGATGTGAAGTTCTATGGCGTTGCCAAGGAAAGAAAAGCCATCGATTTCCTTTCAAAGAGATTTGTATTCATCGCGATCTCACTTGTTGTGATCATAGGCGGATTTGTTGTAATGGGCATCAATTCCTCGAACGGCAAGAATGCTCTTAACTACAGTCTTGAGTTCGTCGGCGGTACATCCACTACCGTAGACTTCCCTCAGGAATATACACTTGAACAGATCGATTCGCAGATCGTTCCTTTTGTTGAGGATATCACCGGCGACGGTAATGTTCAGTCTACCAAGGTAGCCGGTTCCAACCAGGTCATATTCAAGACACGTACGCTCAATGTCAGCGAGAGAGAAGCGTTTGTTACCGCCATGGTAGATAACTTCTCCGTTGAGGAAGCATCCATCACTGCAGAGAGTATCAGTTCTACCATTTCAAACGAGATGAGAAGTGATGCGGTCATCGCCATCATCGTAGCAACGGTATTCATGCTGATCTATATCTGGATCAGATTCAGCGATGTCAGGTTCGGTGCAAGTTCCGTGCTCGCACTTCTGCATGACGTACTTGTAGTGCTCGCGTTCTATGCGGTAGCCAGAGTCAGCGTAGGTAACACGTTCATCGCCTGCATGCTGACGATAGTCGGTTACTCGATCAACGCTACGATCGTTATCTTCGACCGTATCAGAGAGAAGATCAAGACCATGCACGATTCCAAGGACCCTGCAGAACTGAAGGATATGGTGAATGAAGCCGTGACACAGACGCTGTCAAGATCCATATTTACTTCCCTTACAACGTTCATCATGGTTGCCTGCCTGTATGTGCTCGGCGTAAGCTCGATCAAGGAATTCGCACTTCCTCTGATGGTAGGTATCCTTTGCGGTACATATTCATCCATCTGCCTTGCAGGAGCGATGTGGTACATCTTCAGAACCGTCTTCTCCAAGTCTGTAAAGAGAGGATGATATAACACAATTTCAGATTCCGAAGGGCCGTCTTTTTGACGACCCTTTTTTGGAATCCGGGGGAAAGGTATGGCTGAATGGAGGATAGCGGCCAAGAGGGCCGATTTTAACCGGATAGCGGATCTGTACGGGATCACTCCCGTGACTGCCAGGATCATCCGTAACCGCGACATGATCACGGATGAAGATATCGATATGTACTTAAACGGTACAACAGAAGATCTGCATGATCCGACTCTGATGACGGATATGGTCAAGGCCTGTTCACTGATACAGCAGTACATATCCGATGATAAGAAGTTCCGTATCATAGGTGATTACGATGTGGACGGAATATGCGCAACATACATCCTCATTCAGGGACTTCGCATGTGCGGAGCGGATGTTGATTATGCGATCCCTCATCGTATCCATGACGGATACGGGATAAATGAAGCGCTGATCGATTCCGCGTTTGCTGACGGAAGGGAAGTCCTGGTCACATGTGATAACGGGATATCGGCATCCGACCAGATCAGGCATGCGCTGGACCTCGGGATGCATGTCATAGTGACCGACCATCATGAGGTGCCTTTTGATGAGGATGAAGAGAGCGGGGAGAGACTTGAACTCCTGCCTCCGGCCGAGGCGGTGGTGGATCCTCACAGAGAGGATGACGGATACCCGTTTAAAGGCATTTGCGGTGCAGTGGTCGCATGGAAACTCATAGGGATACTTCTGCCCATGTGCGGTGTGCCGGAACATGAAAGCAGGAGGCTTACGGATGAACTGATGGTCGAGGCTTCTCTGGCGACCGTATGCGATGTGATGGAACTGAAAGACGAAAACCGCATCATCGTACGGGAGGGCTTAAGACGCATATCCCAAACCTCCAATATCGGCATCAGAGCACTGATCGATGCCACCGGACTCGGTGAGAAAAAGATCACTGCATACAGTTACGGATTCATCCTGGGTCCGTCTCTTAATGCTTCCGGGCGTCTGGACAGCGCGACAGTCTCACTGGAACTCCTCATGTGTAAGGACCGTAACGAAGCCGGACGCATGGCCAATGAACTGCGCAGGCTCAATGATGAAAGAAAGGCCATGACTGAGAACGGGATCAACCGTGCCGTGGCCGATATAGAATCCTCTTCATTGGAAAACGACAAGGTCCTGGTCATATATCTACCCGGGATCCATGAGAGTGTAGCCGGTCTGATCGCAGGAAAACTTCGTGAGAGATACGAAAGACCTGCGATAGTCTTAACCGATGGCGAGGAAGGGATCAAGGGCTCAGGCAGATCCATCGAAGCTTATAACATGTATGAAGCTCTCTCCGAACATAAGGAACTTTTTGCCAGGTTCGGCGGGCATAAGATGGCAGCCGGGCTGACGCTCATCGGCGATGTCGTGGATGAACTGAGAGCCGGGCTTAATGATTCCTGCATGCTTACGGACAAAGATCTGACGACCGTGACGCTCATTGATACGGAACTTCCTTTTTCATATGTGACTTATGATTTCGTGAACGAACTCGAACGTCTGGAACCGTTCGGGAACGGGAATCCCAGACCCGTGTTTGCACTTCGCGCCCTGACGGTCAACAGGGTTGAAAAAGGAAGGAGCGAGAGAGCACCGTTACAGATCCATGTGACCGATCCGGGCGGAAGAGGATATACACTTAAGCTGTTCGACCGTGAAGGGATGTTCCTTGAGAGTGCGGATGCATTTTACGGAAGGGGAACTGCCGGAGACCTGTGTGACGGTACTGCGCATGGGGTCATCATCGATGTGATCTACTATCCGGGCATCAATGATTACAGAGGAAACAGGAACCTGGAGTTTACTGTAAATGATTACCGCTTTAAGCGATAATTGTTGCGTCATCATCACTAAATTCATATAATCTATATATGAGCAAAGATAGAAGAGATAAGATAAATTATTACCTGGATCTCGCAGAGGTAGTGGCTCAGAGAGGTACATGTCTTCGCCGTAATTACGGGGCTGTGATCGTGAAGAACGATGAGGTCATCTCATCGGGTTATGTCGGTGCGCCCAGAGGCCGTCAGAACTGTTCGGACATGGGAGTCTGCATCAGGGAGAAACTCATGATCCCGCGCGGAGAGAGATATGAACTGTGCCGAAGTGTGCATGCCGAGGCGAATGCGATCATTTCGGCGCCCAGACACGAGATGATAGGAGCGGCTCTTTTTCTTGCGGGAAAAGATGCCAATACAGGCGAATACATAGAGAATGCAAATTGCTGCTCCATGTGTAAGAGACTGGTCATAAATGCCGGCATATCGACTGTATATGTCAGAGATGATAAAGACAATTACCGAAGGATAGATGTTCAGGACTGGATCGATAACGATGAGTCCGTGGAAGGAGTTTCGGGTTACTAAGACCGGGGAGGTTATGCAGGATGAAGAACATATTGTTCGTGGCTTCAGAGGGAGTTCCTTTTGTCAAGACAGGCGGTCTGGCAGACGTAGTGGGATCGTTACCGAAGTGTATCGATAAGAAATACTTCGATGTACGGGTCATTCTGCCCAAGTATGCCTGCATCAAGCAGGAACTCAAGGACAAGATGGAGTATGTGACTCACTTCTACATGGATTTCCATTGGAAAAATGAGTATGTCGGCGTAATGAAAGCGGAAGTCGACGGTGTTAAGTATTACTTCATCGATGATGAGATGTATTTCGGAGGACCTTCCGTTTACGGCAATGATCCTCTGTTTGAGATAGAGAGATATGCATACTTCTGCAAGGCTGCATTATCAGTCCTGCCCGTGATCGATTTCCATCCCGATCTGATCCATTGCCACGACTGGCAGACGGGTCTGATCCCCGTATATCTGAAAGAAAGATTTGCCGGCGGAGAGTTCTATCGCGGCATCAAGACCGTCATGACTATCCATAACCTGAAGTTCCAGGGTAAATGGAGCGTAAAGGATGTCATGGATATCACCGGACTTCCCGGATATTATTTCACATCCGACAAGCTTGAAGCATACAAGGATGCGAACCTCTTAAAGGGAGGTCTTGTTTATGCCGATGCTATCACGACTGTGTCCGCTACATACGCACAGGAGATCAGGACTTCGTTCTACGGCGAAGGTCTCGACGGACTCCTTAATGCGCGTGCAGGTGACCTGCGCGGTATAGTCAACGGCATCGATACCGAAGATTTCAATCCCGAGACGGATAAATATCTCCCTCATCCTTATAATGCGATCAATTTCCGCAAGGAGAAAGTGAAGAACAAGAAGGCTCTGCAGGAAGAACTCGGGCTGGATGTAAATGAGAAGACCATGATGATAGGTCTGGTATCCAGACTTACCGATCAGAAGGGCTTCGACCTCATCGCATATGTGATGGATGAACTCTGCCAGGATGATGTGCAGATAGTGGTTCTGGGTACGGGCGAAGAGCAGTATGAGAATATGTTCCGCCATTTTGACTGGAAGTATTCGGGCAGAGTATCCGCTAACATATATTATTCCGATGAACTTTCTCATAAGATCTACGGAAGCTGTGATGCATTCCTGATGCCTTCACTCTTCGAGCCCTGCGGACTTTCACAGCTCATGGCACTCAGATACGGTACCGTACCGATCGTAAGAGAAACGGGAGGACTTAAGGATACCGTAGAGCCTTACAATGAATATGAGAACAAGGGAACGGGATTCTCATTCGTAAACTACAACGCACACGAGATGCTCGCAACGATCCGTTATGCAGAGCACGTTTACTACGATAATAAGCGTGAGTGGAACAAGATCATCGACCGAGGCATGGCAGCAGACTTCTCATGGCAGACTTCCGCCGCCAAGTATCAGGAAATGTACGACTGGTTGATAGGCTGATTCCTGAGTCAACGCATGGACGTTCATGAATAAGATGCCGCCGAGCTCGCTCGAAGCGGCATCTTTTCGTGAACGGACATATGTTGCGAAGCAACAACCCCGAGATGAAGCGAAGCGGAATCGAGGGGGTGCGTTGACGACCTCGAAGATTGCAAAATCAGTATTTATGCGGGTTTGACGAAAATCATTTCATTCCCGTGAAACAGTCATTCCAACCGGAGCAAATATCTGTGCCAATCTGATCGGGCCCGCCTGTCTGCCGGATTCTGCATTCAAAGAAGCAAGGCACTGCGAATAAGCTGTAGAGGTTGTATCCATCACAGGCACGAACAGAACGAATTTCTTTCCATTATGGGTGAAGTGAACCCTCTTGGCTACTCTTCCATTGCAAAGAGCCATCACCGCATCTGCTGTGAAACTCGGATCATTTCCAAACTCAAGGTCGATCACAGTTACCGCTTTACCGTTTGCGACGGCAAGACTTGCTGCCAGAGCACTTTCGATCTTGCTCTGAATCTGCGCTGCGTAGATTTCTGACAACTGCTCTGGAGCTACAGACTGTTCGGTTTCTCCTGAAGCAACCTCTACGGTATAGTTATCTGTACCCGTACCCAAGATGTTCGCAAATAAACTTAGTATATCGGGGTCGATCACATACGAGGTATTGGGGCTTGGCTGCGGGCGGGGAGCCGGTACGAGCGTAAGTGCCACATTCACATCTATTCCGCCCCCTCTCGGAACTATGAGATAATACGATCCGTTTTCATCCTGAGTAAGTGCCACTGTCCTTGCAGAATCCGCATAAACTCCCGCGAGCTGATACCCGGCGGGAACATCGATTTTCACATATACTTTCTGGGTTTCGCCTGCAACATTGAGCATAGTAGGGGCAACACCTGCTCCGTTATTCCATGCTTTCTTATTATCCCAGGCAGTGCCGTCCGCTTTTGCAAGGCTTAACACATTTGCAGGAGTATTGTTTATCTCAGGCTGTGTAACACGGATGATGTAACTGATGTGACCTGCCACGGCGTTTTGGGAATTATCGTTTATCTGTATTCCTGCACCGTCGTTTTTCCCAAACAATTCAGTGCCTTCATTACTTTCTATCTTCCATGCGGTTATGCTTACTTGCCCGTTATTTATACTGGAATCATCCAAAATCACAGTGGGGATATTGTTTGCAGTAGATTTAACTGTTCCATCAATGATGATATCAGTGGAGCATTGGGCATGATTCATATCTTCTGTACAAATTCCGGCTCCGTTACTTGTAACATCGCCTTTTACCTGTATATTCAGATTTGTGCGATCTCCGCCATTTGCATATATCCCCCGTGACCCGGCCACTTCGCTGCTAACGACTATATTTCCTTCCACATTGATCGTGGCGGTTGTTGACCCATTAAAACCATCACCTGTATTTAATGTTGCACTGATACCGGAAGAATTGGCTGCCTTGTTATTATCCCCGTTGGAACGCACCGTGATAGCATTGCCGGAACTGTCTCTACCAATATTAATGGTTGTATTTGACGTGTTGGTGGCCTGAACAACAACACCGGTTGCTTCTGCAGCTGATGCTGATATTCCATTTTCTACATCAATTTTGTTTGTATTATTTCCGGATGGGTGAATATCTAATCCCATTGCTCTTGTATTACCATTAGCATTAACGGCACCGCCTATATCAACGTTAGTTATTGTATCTGCTCTGGTTTGTAAGAATACTCCCTTAGCGTTGCCTCCATTGGATGTAACATTACCTCCGACGGTGATATTTGTATTGCCTTGAGAAGAAACACCAGTATTGTTTGCAGCTATACTGATTCCCCTCACGTCAGCTGTGCCCGTGACCGTCACCGTCACATCTCCTTGGTTAGTGAGAGGATTTCCAACGGTGATATTTGCCGTTCCGGTTGCGGCAGGGCGTGCCTCTATTCCGATTGTTAAGTCTGGTGTATTCCGAGAATCGACTGTCAGATCATCACGTATGGTAACAGCTGCCGTTTCACCTGCGTTTGGCTCAGCGTCTATCCCTCTTGTGTTTGTAGACTCAGAGTTGACTGAAAGATCATTACCTACGGAGACCTCTGCATCAGTAACATAAACACCAGCCACAGTAGAACCGGTATCAGAAGTGACTGAAAGATTATTACCTACGGAGACGTTATTATCAGTAGCAGAAACACCAGCCATATAATTATTTGTATAATTTGGAACTTGACCGGCCGTAACCTCTACATCAACGCCATAAGTGCCACCGGTAATCGGACCGGATACATCCTGCGCCAACACAGGCACATTAACCGATATTGCAAGGTATATTGCCGACATCAGCATCGCAATGATCTTCGTTGCTATTTTTCTTATCTTATTCTGAGTATTCATATCGAGTCTCCTGACATAATGGATATGTATCTATTTATTTCTGCAAAACGAATGCTCTTGCATGAGCTGTTTTGGTTTCATATTCATCAAAATTGTATAATACAATATTTTCGCTGAAAATCATAGTGGAATAATCAGAGAAGTCAGTTGAACAAAACCGCCATGTAACCGGCCCTGGAAAAACCTGTCTGCTCCGCGGTCCGTGTTATCGAGGCAGTCGTAATGAAGGCACGCATTTTTACAACGAGCTGGTTTTCTCCCAAATCCGTTGATGTTTCTCCCAATATATATTATAATTTGGGAGAAAACGGAGGCGCTTGGGAGAAAGGAGATGGTGGATCGGATGAGAGAATTTGATTATTCAAAACTTGCCGATAGGACATGGGATAACGAAATTATATCGTATATCTCAAAGATCCATGAATATAAAGGAAAA
>JAEEGL016721576.1_pt1 | contig 39387 bp, 32 predicted proteins | sample 9134231 | NCBI WGS metagenome assembly JAEEGL01 (sample SAMN16246548, study PRJNA631951) | gut metagenome | biome: gut microbiome; feature: rumen; material: fiber-attached | host: Bos | place: Iran: Karaj | collected 2018-10
TGTCGAAGCGCTCGGGAACGAACTTGGTCTCGCCCTTGCGGACGGCCTCGATGGCGGGCTCCGCAAGCGGCTTCATCTTTACGAACCACTGCTCGGAGATGCGCGGCTCAACAGCGTTATGGCAGCGGTAGCACTCGCCTGTGGGTATGATGAGGTCTTCTGTCTTTACCAGATAGCCTGCTGCGTCCAGGTCGGCGACCCAGGCCTTGCGGCACTCGTAGCGGTCCATGCCTTCGTACTTTCCGCAGACCGGCAGCATCCTGGCTCTGTCGTCCATGCAGTCGAACATGGGAAGGCCGTGCCTCTGGCCTACCTCGAAGTCGTTGGGGTCGCAGGTCGGAGTGATCTTAACCGCGCCGGTGCCTTTTTCAGGATCGGGGTATGGGTCCGCGATGACTGGTATCTCGCGGTCAAACAGCGGAAGAAGCACGTTCTTTCCTACCATGTCCTTGTAGCGCTCGTCGTCCGGGTTTACCGCGATGGCAACATCGGCGAACATGGTCTCAGGGCGCGAGGTAGCTACTGTTATGCCTTCGGATCCGTCGGCTCCGGGATAGCGGAAGTACCAGTACTTGCCCTGCTTGTCCTCGTGCTCTACTTCTATGTCGGAAAGTGCCGATCCGCAGACCGGGCACCAGTTGATGAGGCGGCTGCCCTTGTAGATAAGGCCCTTGTTGTAAAGGCGCAGGAAGTGCTCCTTTACGGCCTCGTTGCAGCCGGCGTCCATGGTGAAGCGCTCGCGGCTCCAGTCGCAGGAGGTGCCCATCTTGCGCTGCTGGGTGGTGATGCGGTTGCCGTACTCTTCCTTCCAGAGCCAGGCGCGCTTTAAGAATTCCTCGCGGCCGAGCTCTTCTTTGGTCTTTCCTTCTTCTTTCTTTATCTTTTCTACGACCTTGACCTCAGTGGCTATGCTGGCGTGGTCCGTTCCGGGGAGCCACAGGGCGCTGTAGCCCTGCATCCTCTTGAAGCGGATCAGCACATCCTGAAGCGACGCGTCCATGGCGTGACCCATGTGCAACTGCCCCGTGATGTTTGGCGGGGGCATGACTATGGTAAAGGGCTTCTTGTCCGGGTCCATGTCCGGCGCGAACTGGCCGGACTCTTCCCATTCCTTGTAGATGCGGTCCTCGAAGGACTTCGGGTCGTAAGTCTTTGCTAGATTCTTCTCCATTTATTTCACCTTTTCCGTAAAAGTTTGTTATCGTTAGTTACTGCTGCGCAGGTGGCTGGTTTATGAAGCGCTCTGCCAGCTCGGAATCCGACTCCACGGGATCGTATGAGCTTCCGCGGTGCTGGTACTGCTCGCGGCCCTTGCCTATGATCAGTACTACCGTCTTAGGCTCCGCGTTTAAGATCGCGTCGCGTATGGCCTTGGTGCGGTCCACGCAGATTGCGCCTTTTCCGCCGAAATCCTGCAGGTTCTTTAGCACCTGCACGGAGATCTCGTAGGGGTCTTCGTCTGCCGGATCCTCCTCTGTTATCCAGGTGAAGTCCGCGTATTTCGCTGCCACCTTCGGAAGGTCTACCCTGCGCGAATAGCCCTTGCCGCCGGGGCAGCCGAATACGGCAACCAATCGGTATCCCGGATATTCTTCCTTTGCGGAGCTTAAGAGCTTTTCGTAGCTCAGCTCGTTGTGCGCGTAATCCGATATCGCTATGACGTTGCGCTCCTTGTTCTCGAAGAACTCCATGCGCCCCGCCGCGCGTGCGTTAAGAAGGCCGGATCTGATCTCGTCCTCCGTGGCGCCGAGCTTCAGCGCCATGGCAGCTGCTGCAGCGGCGTTTTCGGCATTGAACAGGCCGGGCATCGTCAGCCTGAGGCCTTCAAACACAGTCTCGCGCTCAAGACTTGAAAGGACCATGCTCAAGGGGCTGTCGTCCTGATGCGGCACAGTTTCCGTGATAGTGACGTCGAAAACTGTCGCGCTCCCCTTCTTCCGGACGTTTTCCGCCCTGTATGTGGTAAGCGTGCGGCACTGCTTTGCGGCGCTTAAAACATCCATGATGCGGATGTTCTCCATGCCCACTATCGCGTTTTCGGACTGGCCGAAGATCTTCAGCTTGGAGGCGAAGTAATCCTCCATGCTGGGGTGCTCGGTGCTTCCGATGTGATCCGCGCCGAAGTTCGTGAACACGCCGTACTTAAAGCGCACTCCGTAGGAGCGGTCGTACTTGAGCGCCTGCGAGGAGACCTCCATACCGGCCGCCTTTATATCCGAATGCGCCATGTTCCAGAGCCTTTGGCCCAGCTCTATGGCCTCGGGCGTGGTGAGGTGGCTCTCGAAGAGCTCCACGCCGTCGTAGGTATCTATGGTCGAAAGGTAGCCGAAGCGGCCCTTGCCGCAGGCCTTGCTGCCTTCCATTATCGATTTGAGGTAGTAGAGCGCCGTGGTCTTGCCCTTGGTGCCGGTGATGCCTACAAGGTTTACGTCCTTCCAGGGCTCACCGAAGTACATGTTGGCAAGCACAGCCATGGCTCTTCTTATATCAGGACCGGCTACGTAGGCTGCCGCGCCGTTTTCCAGCGCTTTTACGAGGTATTCGGGCTTAAAGCCTGCGCCCTTGCACACGAAAAGCGTGCCTGGCGTTACCGCCCTGGAATCGCAGGAAAGCCCCGTGATCTCTTTATCCAGAGCCTCTTTTGTGACGGTGCCTTCGCCGCATCCCGCAGCGGTGACTGTCACGTCGAGGCCTTCGCTCTTAAGTTTTTCGCAATAATCTCTGAGTTTCATCTTTCAGTCTGATCCTCTGCCGGTTCCTGCGTGAAACCGGTTATTTCGTAAGTATCCCTCGCGTAAGGGTCGTTAGTCTGCGGCACCTGCCCGCCGAATTCCAGACGCAGGTTGCCGGAGGCTATGTCGTAAAAGCACGCGTTTGCCATGTACATGTACGCGCTGACAAACAGCGGCAGTATGCTCAGTATGCGCACCAGAGGCTGCGCCTCGGCGGCGGCCAGAGCCCTCAGATAGTCGTCTGCCATGTTTGCGCTGTACATTATCCCGGAAAGATCCAGGGAATCCATCATGACGACCGAGGCCGGCACACTTGCCAGTATCAGCCAGGGCAGAAAACTCAGCTGCAGGAGGAAGTACTTTCCCTTGTTGTACTGCATCATCTGCTTGCTTCTGGCTATGCACTCGAACGCGGGCATGCTCGGGTTGTCGGCCAGTATGTAGAAAGCCTGCGAGTAGCGTATGGAAGCTATGATGCCCGGCACTATGAACAGCATGGACCACAGCACCGTGAACACCAGGGTTACCACGAAGAGGCTCACGCCGCTCCAGAAGCGCCCAAGACCGTCCGTTACGCGGCTGAATCCCGCATCCTCCTCACCGCGGAACTGCGAGATGAAGTAGTTCGCGAGCCCCAGAAGCAGCGGTCCGGTTATTAGCAGGCTGTACAGATCCGCGATGTATGATACCACTTCGGAACGGCTCAGCGAGGTGAGTATGAACGGCGGCGCGGTGCGAAGAAGCGCCGTTACCAGCACCACTGCGATCGCAAGAGGCCACCTGCCCTTAAACATCTGCCTTGCCAGCCTTTTGAGTTTTCCGGTCCTTAGCTGTACTGTCATCGAGTTATTCGTCCGATCCGTTATCGGTATCTTTGTCCTTGTCTGTTCCGACCACGTCCACGGCCCTGTAGCTTCCAAGCCCATAAGACGCGTCATCGAGCTCGTAGTCAAGGCCTTCAGAGAAGTCCAGTGTGTGGGCCGCTCCGCCCAGCTTTTCTTCTCTTGCGGCAGTGACCGCCTCGAATATGCTTGCGGGCTTGCCGTCTATGCTTGCTTTACCCTCGGCCTTGAACCAGCCGCGGAACTTGTGGAGCTGCTCCGCGAAGCTGCGCCTGGCTTCGTCCTGGTCCAGGTCCGCCGCTAAAAGCAGCAGGTTCTGCTCCACGGAATCTATGATGGATACGAGTTCGTTCTCGTCGTCCGGAGCAGCCTCGGTGAGGTCCTCAAAGTAGTTTTCTATAAGCTCGCCCGCTTTTTCCGGATCCAGGCCGGAAAGGACCACGTAGAAGAGGTCGAAGGGAATGTCCTCGTCCATCTCCATAAGGTCCGCCAGCTGCTCAAAATAATCAAGATCGGCGGGGCCTTCCATCTCAAGTGCCTTGTATAGTTCTGAAAGCGTCATGTCTTCACCTACAGTCTGTGCTGTTCGAGCACGTAGTCGCCGCTGATGCCAAGAAGGTCTATTACCCCAAGGAACTTCTGCGAAAGATCGCTGGCGTAGAACGTACGCCTGCCCGGCCACTCGCTTGCGGCCAGGCCTTCTTCCTTAAGAACGCTCTTTACGCGCTCCGCCAGGGCAAAAGACGGGTCTATTATGGTAATGCCCGGGTACAGTTTTTCTATAATGCCGCGGATTATCGGATAGTGGGTACAGCCGAGCACCAGCGTGTCGATATCGTTGCTTTTTATAAAGTCGTCGAGGGTGTGCTTGACGGTGGTGTCCATGCCGCCGTTCTCGTAGGCGCCGCTCTCGATGAGGGGCACGAAGGCCGGACACGCCTGCGCGTGGACCTTAAGATTCGGGTTGAGCTTGTGGATGTACGTTTCGTAGGCCTTGCTGCCCACCGTTACCGGCGTGGCTATGACGCCTATGGAATTATCCTCGGTGCATTCCCTTGCGATCTTTTCCGCGCAGGGCTCTATTATGCCCTGGACCGGCATGCCGGGCTGCTTGGCTCTTATTGCGTCCAGCGCTATAGACGAGGTGGTGTTGCACGCCGCCACCAGCATCTTGGCACCCTGGCAGACCAGGAAATCCGCGATCTCTACCGAAAAAGCGCGCACCGTCCGCGGGCTCTTGGTGCCGTACGGAGCCCTTGCTGTATCGCCGAAATATATGATACTTTCATGGGGCAGGACTTCCGAAAAAGCATTGATGCTGGTAAGCCCGCCAACCCCGGAATCGAAGATCCCGATAGGCCTGTCATCCATTAGTTATAGTCCTCCATTTTATTAACAAGATATTATACAACAAATATATATTAGTAGCAACAAAAAAAGGACGGCTCCCGGCTTTTAACCAGGACCGTCCCCTATGAACTTTTCAGCAGCCGGATCCGTCCCCTATTCCAGGGCCTGGGCGAGGTCCGCGATAAGGTCTTCTTTGTCCTCAAGGCCGCAGGATATGCGAATGAGGCCTGCGGGAACGCCTGCAGCAATGAGCTGCTCTTCGGTCATCTGCCTGTGAGTGGAGGTGGCCGGGTTGAGGCAGCAGGTGCGCGCGTCCGCGACGTGGGTCTCTATGGCCGCGAGCTTAAGCTTTTTCATGAAGCTTTCCGCGGCTTTTCTTCCGCCCTCGAGCTCGAACGATACGACTCCGCAGCCACCGTTGGGCATATACTTTTTCGCGGTCTTATAATACGGATCGCTCTTAAGGCCCGGATAGTGCACAGCAGTCACCTTCGGGTGCTTTTCCAGGAATTCCGCCACGGCCTGGCCGTTTTCGACGTGCTTTGGCATGCGAACGTGCAGCGATTCGAGGCCCAGGTTGAGTATGAACGCGTTCTGCGGGCTCTGGATGCAGCCGAAGTCCCTCATCAACTGGCTGGTGGCCTTGGTGATGAAGGCTCCGCCCTGGCCGAACTTTTCGGCGTAGACAATGCCGTGGTAGGACTCATCCGGGGTGGTAAGGCCGGGGAACTTGTCCGCGTGCGCCATCCAGTCGAACTTTCCGGAATCTACGATAGCTCCGCCCACAGCGGCGCCATGGCCGTCCATGTACTTGGTGGTGGAGTGCGTCACTATGTCGGCGCCCCACTCTATCGGCCTGCAGTTGACGGGAGTCGGGAAAGTGTTGTCCACGATCAGGGGCACTCCGTGCGCGTGGGCAGCCTTTGCGAACTTTTCTATATCCAGGACTGTAAGCGCAGGATTTGCGATGGATTCGCCGAAGACCGCGCGGGTGTTTTCCTTAAAGGCCGCGTTCAGCTCTTCCTCCGTGCAGTCCGGGGACACGAAGGTGACCTCTATACCCATCTTAGCCATGGTGACGGCGATCAGGTTGAAGGTGCCTCCGTAGATGGAGCTTGAGGCTACGATATGGCTTCCGCACTCGCAGATGTTGAACAGAGCGAAGAAGTTGGCCGCCTGGCCCGAAGACGTGAGCATAGCTGCGGTGCCGCCCTCAAGCGCCGCGATCTTTGCCGCGACGTGGTCGTTGGTGGGGTTCTGCAGGCGGGTGTAGAAATACCCGCTGGCCTCCAGGTCGAAGAGCTTTCCCATGTCCTCGCTGGTATCGTATTTGAACGTTGTAGACTGTATGATAGGTATCTGGCGCGGCTCGCCGTTTCCCGGGGTGTAGCCTGCCTGAACGCATTTCGTACCGATCTTCTGATCTTTCATGATAGCCTCCGTATGTTTTTTCTTTAAAAAAGATCTTATCAGCTATTATACCGAAAAATGAACTCCTGTGAAAGAGTTCTTTTATCATCAAAGTTGCGTTTTATGATATAATTCTATTGTTTTCACACAGTCAGAGAGGTTTGTGACATGAAAAAGCAGGCTGTTTTCGCGGTGGTGATAGCTGCGCTCTCCGCGGTCCTGACATTCGGGATAAAATACGCAAACGACTGGTACCTCGGCACTCCAAAGGATGCCGTGCCGGTAGTGGAGTTTGAGTACGTTCCGGAAAAGGACAAGCCTGCCGCTGAAAGCTTCGTCGGCACGGACGCGGCTGTCCACACCCGCGCTAAAGCTGTAAAGAACACCTACCTCTGGTCCCAGCGCATGAATACGAAAGAGCTGGTCGAAAGCGCCGAAGGCCTGATAGACCTGGACGGCACAGACGCAGAGGATGCCGCAGAGCGCCTTGATGAAAAGCACTTCATTGCAGCCGGAAGCGATCTAAAGCCAGGCACCGCGGAACCTGTGCAGATACCCGAGTCCAGCCAGGATGTGCTCTACGCCGCCAAAGCGGAAAGCGGAGAGGCCGAACAGGTAAAGCCCAACCTCGTAAAGGTCGCCAAAAAGACAGAAGACGGAAAAGACGCCGGGCCGGCAAGTTACTTCGCGTTGGGCAGGCTCAAAGACAGCCTTCCATGCTTTTTCCCGGCGGATGAAGACGGCAATTTGGTGCCCGGAGCGCTTCCGGCAGAAAACATAAAGCTGACCTGCACCATCCCCAATACTGAAGTGGAACTGGAAGTATGGCCTCTGACCGAGGCAGCTGAAGCCGAAAAACAAAAGCTCATAGACGAATACCGCGAAAAGCGCATCGCCGCGGAAAAAGAGGCGGCGGAAAGAGCTGCAAGAGAGGCTGCAGCCCGCGCGGAAGCGGCAAGAAAAGCTGCAGAAGAAGAGGCCGCCAGAAAGGCCGCCGAAGAAGCAGCGCGCCTTGCCGCCATGATGACCCCGGAGCAGAAAGCCGCTCTGGCGGAGGAGCTCAGGGCCCAGCGCTTCTACCTGGAAAAGAACCACGACAGGTACATGGCCTATAAGATCGCAAACCCCACCAAGGACAACTACGCCGTGGTGCAGGCCGTAAACACCAACATCGACAGGCCGTTCTACACGGATATACAGAGCACCAGCACCGGCAAAGGAACTCTGATGCTGGTCAACAAGTATTACACACTGAGTTCCGGATACGCGCCGGCGCTTGAGACCCTCGGAAGCGGCTACGGAAGCGGCGCCATGCACCCGGCTGCAGCCGCTGCTTTCCGCCAGATGGTGGACGCCGCGAAAGCGGAAGGAATAAACTTAAGGAGCGTATCGCCTTTCAGGAGCTACGGCACCCAGAACTCGCTGTACAACGGATACGTCAGCAGGAGCGGCCGCGCGGCAGCCGACAGATACTCCGCGCGCCCCGGCCATTCGGAACACCAGACTGGCCTTGCCGTGGATATAAACACCGCCGATTTTGCCGACAACTTCCAGAACACCGCGGAGTACGCGTGGCTCATTAAGCACTGCGCGGAATACGGATTCATACTGCGCTACCTTCCGGGCAAGGAATACATCACCGGCTACCGCTACGAGCCCTGGCACTACAGGTACGTGGGAAAACAGACAGCCCAGGCCTTGATGGGCTCCGGGCTGACATTCGAAGAATATTACGCGTATTATCTTGACAAATAGCTTAAGAAGCCGGCATCTTCAGCTGCACATCTCTATGATGGCGAGCTCTATGAGTATGCGCGGCTTTGCCGCCCAGCGGGCGTCGGCGAGCGCCTGTGAAAGACGGCGTATGCAGGCGGAGATGCTGTCCATTCCGGCAGCGTCGGCCTGAGCCTTAAGACGCGCTATGTTTTCCATCGAAAGGTTGAGGATATCCTCCGGCCTTTCGGTGTTTTTTATTATCATAAGATCCCTGAAATGCTCCACCCAGTCCCTGGTGAACTGCAGCACTTCCTTGCCTTCCGAAAGCGCCTCGGAGAAGGTCGTAAGAGCCCCGGCGGCATCTTTTGCAAGCACCTGGCGCGTTATCTTAAGATAGGTATCGGAACCTGCTACGCCGAGAAGGAACAGGACGTCGTCACGGGTAAGACGGTTCCCTGCGCTGGCGCAGCGGTCCAGAAGCGACAGCCCGTCGCGGACCGAGCCGTCAGCGTTGGTCGCAAGAAGCGAGAGCGCATCCTCGTCGGCCTGCACATTGATCTTTTCGCAGATGCGCCTGAAGAGATCCTTTATGGTCTTTTCCGGAACGCGCCTGAAATCGAGCCTTATGCAGCGCGAAAGTATCGTGGCGGGGAGCTTGTTCGGATCCGTGGTGCAAAGAATGAATACTGTGCTGGCCGGGGGCTCTTCCAGCGTCTTGAGAAACGCGTTGAAAGCCTGCGTGGAGAGCATGTGGACTTCGTCTATGATGTAGACCTTGGTGCGGCCGGCGACCGGCGGGAAGTTCACTTCCTCGCGCAGGGTGCGGATGTCGTCCACGGAGTTGTTGGACGCGGCGTCCATCTCGACAACGTCTATGAAATTGCCGGCAGCTATGGCTCTGCAGCTTTCGCAGATGCCGCAGGGGCGCTCCCCTTCGGCGGTGCAGTTTAAAGCCTTGGCAAGAAGCCTTGCCGTTGTGGTCTTTCCCGTGCCGCGCGTGCCGCAGAACAGGTAGGCGTGCCCCACAGTGCCCGACGCTATCTGGTTTTTGAGGATCCTGACTATGTGATCCTGGCCTATGAGCTCTGAAAAAGTTTCCGGTCTGAATGCCCTGTAGAGTGCCTGATACATTGCGTGCTCCTTTACCGTTCCTGTGGCCGCGTATCTGTAAAAACGCCGGTCCGCAGCCGAGCTCTGCCCGCGGCACATAGGAGATTCCACTTATTGCTGCTTCCTTCCGGACCTGACAAGGTTCGCAGATTCCTATTGCGCGGAAGCCCGGCTGCGGGCCGGCGCGATTTTTACCGCTTGATTTATATAAGTATACTAGAGACCGCAGTTTTATTCAAGGGTTTTTTGCCGGTCCATCATACATAATATTTACTATTTTACCATTTTATGTTATTATATAGCTGTTGCTATTTCCATTCCGCAACGGAAAGGAGGTGAGCAGCTTGAACTATATACTGGCTCTTGTGATTTCTGTCACGGCATCTGTAATTGCATATTACATTTGCAAATGGTTGGACAGAAAAAAATAGCAACCAGCCAAAGAAAAATACCGGGGAACGGAACTCCCCGGTATTTTTGTGAGCAACTTGCTGAACTATATACTAGCTTTGTCTCTGTGTTTTTATGATAATACTGCATCCAGTATTTGTCAATATCATTTTATCATTTCAAGCAGATCTTCCTCGGAGATCACCGGCACTCCAAGTTCCTGCGCCTTCGCGAGCTTGCTTCCCGCGGCCTCCCCTGCCAGAACGTAGCTCGTCTTCTTCGACACGCTTCCGGAACACTTTCCGCCGTAGCTTTCTATAATGGCAGATGCTTCGTCCCTCGTCATGGTCGGAAGAGTTCCGGTAAGCACGAAGGTCTTTCCGGCAAAGCGCTCGTCCTTTCTGCTTTCAGCGGCCTTCGACCTGAGGTTTACCCCCAGTTCTCCGAGTTCTTCTATCATGGAGCGGTTTTCGGCTTTGGCGAAGTACTCGGTGATGTCGTTTGCCACGACCTCGCCGAAATCCGGAAGCTGCATCAGCTCTTCCGCCGGGGCGTCCATGACCGCCTGCATGTCCGGGTATCTTGAAGCCAGAACCTTTGCGGTCTGCTTGCCCACATTGCGTATGCCAAGCCCCGTGATCAGCCTGTCTATATCGTTTTCTTTGGACTTTTCCACGGCCGCAAGGATGTTGTCCACGGACTTTTCCTTTCCCACGATGCCCTCTTCTATGAGCCTTTCACGGTGGTCCTTCAGCCTGTAAAGATCCGGGATCTTCTTAATATAGCCCTCCGAGATCAGCGCCTCGGCGGCGGCAGGCCCGAAGCCTTCCATGTTCATGGCGTCCTTCGAGATGAAATACGCCATGGAGCGCGAATCCTTGGCCGGACAGGCGTCTCCGCTGCAGTGCAGGTGCGCGCCGTCGGTTTCCCTTACTGCGGGAGCTCCGCAGACCGGGCAGAACACGGGCATCCTGTAGACGGCAGCACCTTCAGGGCGCTTTTCCTTTACTACGCTCAGCACCTCCGGGATTATATCCCCGGCTTTCTGCACCAGCACGGTGTCGCCTATGCGTATGTCCTTTTCGTCTATGTAGTCCTGGTTGTGGAGCGTTGCCCTGGCTACTGTGGTCTCGGCAAGGCGCACCGGTTTTAGTATAGCCAGCGGGGTCATGCGGCCCGTGCGGCCCACCTGTACGGTTATGTCTTCTATTACCGTCTCCTTCTGTTCCGGGGGATACTTATACGCCACTGCCCAGTGGGGCACCTTGGACGTCATGCCAAGGACCTGCCTCTGCGCCAGACTGTTGACCTTGACGACCGCTCCGTCCAGGGCGTAGTTCAGGCTCCAGCGTATCTTTCCTATGTGCTCTATCGCAGCCCAGACCTCGTCCGCGGTCCTTGCCAGGACAGGCTCCTCCAGCACGTGAAAGCCTTGCGAGGAGAGCCACTGCAGCGTTTCGAGGTGGGTGGAGAAAGCTTTCCCTTCGGCTATCTCCAGGTTGAAGATGAATATGTCGAGGCCGCGCTCTTTTACAACGTTGGGATCCAGCTGCCGGAGGGTTCCTGCCGCGGAATTTCTGCGGTTCTGATATATCTTGCCGCCGCTAAGCTCCTGCTTTCTGTTGGCCGCCTCAAAGCTTTCCGTGGACATGAAGCACTCGCCGCGCACTTCCAGGTACGGCAGCTTTTCCGGTATCTCATGCGGGATGCTGGGGATGACCAGCGCGTTCTCGTAGACACTTTCGCCTATGGCGCCGTCGCCGCGGGTTATGGCCTCTGTGAGCTTTCCGTTGTGGTAACGGAGCACAAGAGTAAGCCCGTCGATCTTTTTTTCCACGGAGAACTCCGCGTTCGGAAACTGCTGCAGAACGCGCTCAACGAAGGCTATGACTTCCTCTTTGGAAAAAACATCCTGAAGCGAGATCACAGGCACGTCGTGCGCCACCTTGCGGAACTCGCGCCTCGCGGTGCCGCCGACCCTCTTCGTCGCCAGGCTGTCAGCCCTCGCGAACAGCGGGTTTTCAGCCTCGAGCTTTCTTAGCTCCCTGGTCAGGGCGTCGTACTCAAAATCGCTTATCTCGGGATCGTCGCCGTTGTAATACCTGTCCGCATGGTACGCCACCAGGGCGTACAGCTCATCCATCCTTGCCTTTACATCCATAGTTACACCTTTTCAAGCGGGGCCATATCCTTGGCCAGCTTTTTAGTACCATAGAGATCGAAAACTATAGTAAGCACCGTGCCGTTTACCATTATTACAGTGCCCTCGCCGAACTTGGGGTGCTTCACGCGCTCGCCGGGCGACACGGTCTGGTTTGCAAGCGTGGCCTTTGTCGCGGTCTGGGCGTTGCTCTTTTTTACCGCGTAGACCTGCGAGAGAGGCGATACGTAAGGCCCCTTCGAATAGGTATCTACCGCCGACGGCTTGTACCTGTCGTAGGAAACGCCAAGGCCCTTCTTTTCGTAGAGCGCATCCCCTGTGAGGTACTTGCGGTCTATCTCTTTTAAGAACTGGCTCTCCGTCGTGAAGTCAGTCTTTCCGTAAAGCATGCGGGTCTCGGCGCTGGTCATGAACAGGCGCTTTTTGGCGCGGGTCATGCCTACGTAGCAGAGCCTGCGCTCTTCTTCAAGGTCGTCCCCTTTGTCCAGGGTCCGGTAGCTGGGGAAGATGCCGCTTTCCATGCCGGGCATGAATACCACGGGAAATTCCAGGCCTTTCGCGGAATGCAGAGTCATAAGCACCACCGCGTCCTGGTCCGGATCATGGCTGTCTATGTCTGACACCAGCGCCAGGCCTTCCATGAAGTTCTCCAGAGTAAGGCTCTCGCCTCTTTCGGCGGCTTCTTTTTCCTTTTCCGCGATGACTGATTTGAATTCCAGAAGGTTTTCAATGCGGCCTTCGGCCTCTATGCTGGCCTGATCCTCAAGAGCAGGCAGGTAATCTGTCTGTACCAGCAGGGCGTCATAGATATCGCCCACCGGCGTGCTGTCTTTTTGCACGGAAAGCGAGTTCATGGTCTCCACGAGTTTTTTTATTGCTGCCCTGGCTTTTGCGGAGAGCTCGTCCTGCACCGCGTCGGAGGCTATGGAATCCATAAGGCTCCAGCCGTTGTTCTTTGCGGTCTTTTCTATAAGATCCAGGGACTTATCGCCTATGCCGCGCTTCGGCTCGTTGATGATCCTGCGCAGGCTGACGTCGTCCGCCGGGTTGGACACCAGGCGCATGTAGCACATCATGTCCTTTATCTCCTTGCGGTCGTAGAACCTCTGGCCGGAAAGAACCTGGAAAGGCACGCCCCTGGCCGAGAACTGCTCTTCAAAGCGCCTGCTCTGCACGTTGGTGCGGTAGAGCACCGCGAAATCCGAGTATTTAAGCTCCGGGTCTTTGCGCATGAGCTCTTTTATCTTTGCCGCGGTCCAGCGGGCCTCCTCGTGGTCGTCTTCGGCGCGGTAGTACTCTATCTTTTCGCCCTGCGGGCCGCTGGTCCACAGTTCCTTGTCTTTTCTGGACTTATTGCGGCTTATGACGCTGTGCGCTGCCTTGATTATATTGCCGGTGGAGCGGTAGTTCTGCTCCAGTTTAATGACTTTGGCACGCGGAAAGTCCTTTTCGAACTCAAGTATGTTTCGTATGTCCGCGCCGCGCCACTCATATATGCACTGGTCGTCGTCGCCTACCACGCACACGTTCTGGTGCTTTTCAGCCAGAAGCTTGATCAGCTGGTACTGGATCATGTTGGTGTCCTGGTACTCGTCCACCATTATGTACTGGAACCTGCGGCGGTATTCCTCAAGGATCTCCGGATGCTTTTCGAAGAGCCTTACCGCGTTGAGTATCAGGTCGTCGAAGTCCATGGCGTTGTTCTTCTTAAGCGCCTTCTCGTACTCGTCGTAGACCGAGGCGAGCCCCTTGTAGGCCGGCGGCATGTTGGCCACGGATCCCATGTATTTTTCAGCGCTTACGCGCTTTTCCTTCTGCTCGGAGATGACCGCAAGGCAATAAGCCGGAGCGTAGCGCTTCTCGTCCAGCTGAAGGTCCTTTACTATCTTTTTTACCAGCGCCTTCTGGTCCACAGGGTCGTAGACCGCAAAGCTGCGGGTAAATCCGAGCCTGTCGGCCTCGTTTCTGAGTATGCGAAGGCACGCCGAATGGAAGGTCTGGATCCACATTCCCGGCTTGGGGCCGACCAGCGCCTCCACCCTTTCGCGCATCTCCGCGGCGGCCTTGTTAGTAAAGGTCACCGCCAGTATGGCGTACGGGCTGATGCCGCAGTCTTTTATCATGTAGGCTATGCGGTGGGTCATGGTGCCGGTCTTGCCCGAGCCAGCGCCGGCAAGTATAAGAAGAGGCCCTTCGGTATGCGTTGCGGCCTCGTACTGCTGCGGATTGAGTTTTGAGAGATAATCCTGCATCTATAGTCTTCCCCTGTTGTTTTTTACTTTTAGATTGTACCACAAGGGACGGCTTTTTTCCATGCTTATTCATCCGTCCTGCGGTGTCTTCCCGCAACAAGTCCGGCTATGAACGCAGCCGCTGCGGCTGCGAGAAAAATATAGATCTTACAGTCTCCGTCTCCCGTCTGAGGAGTGTCTGGATCCGCAGGTTCTTCCTCAGGATAGAAGGCTATCTTACCGGCTTTTCCCTCTTTTCCTTCCGTTTCGGCGTACGAGGACCACTCCGGCTTGCCATCCTTTAAGAAAGTCATCACATGGACCGTATATTCCTGGCCTTCAGCGTCTTTTCCGGAGCCGTCGAAGGCGGTCCTTTTTACCTTGAAAACGAACTTGTCAAGGCTCTTAAGGGAAAGCGTCAGACTTCCTTCTTCCCCCTGCGCAAGGTGTATCTCGTCCACCTCTCTTTCTCCATCGAACACCGCGAATTTACCCGCGGCAGAATAGTTCTCTACCGGTATCTCAACGGATACCGCAAGACCGTCCGAAGCGTATGCGCATGCCGGAAAGACAGCGGCAAACGCTATCAGGACGGTAAGTATGATCATGGCAGTTTTCTTCAATCGTTTACCTCCGTTGGTATTATATACGCCCCGACCACAAGGCGGCTGTCGTCCCCCCGCGCAGTGCAGGTGGTCAGCGCCAGGATGCGCCTCGATGGATCCGAAGCTATGCCGGACCTCTCCTGTATGAAACGGCGGACCTCATCCATGCTGCAGCTTCCCGGGCGAAAGATCTCAGGGTCCGTGGCCTGGCACTCGAATGCTGCAAATATTTCAAGCCCGAAGCAGCCTTCCCTTGCGGAAAAGCTGCCGCGCGCGTGTTCCTCAAGAAACCCTCTGTCCCTGAAAGCGTCCAGGCAGCCGAACATGTGCCCTCCGGACATGTGGTGCCCGTAGATGACGGAAAGCCCGTCCGAAAGATCCGGACTGTTCCTGTAGTCCAGGAAGATCGATCCCGAATAGGAGAACTCTCCGTAAGGGTCGCGGTTAAGGTATTCGCTGTTGTCGCTGCCCTGCAGGACCGGGAAATCTATCCCGGTCCCGGGCACGCTTATCCATCCTGTCTGATCTCCGCTGATCTGTTTGTCTTCAGGTACAGCCTCTTTGGGCTCAGGCCTGTAAGCCAGAAGGCTCCTGTCATTCGCGCTTCCGTAGACATGGACCTCGTCCGCAAGGGAATACATCCCAAGAAGCATCAGCAGCAGGCAGCAGACAAGCATCAGATGATCGAACGCCCTTTCAAGGAGCGCCGCAGCCCTATTCAGCCTGCTCATCTTCTCCGTTTTTTCTGTGCTTTGAGGCAATGACCGCCGCAAGGCCGGCTCCGCCGAGTACGAAGACCCCTGCCGCGGGAGCCGCCGCCATCATGACGCCTGTCGGCACGACGCCGTTCCTGGTGTTCGTAAAGCCGGTCATGATGTCGGAAGACGCTATCGTCCCGGACAGCGGATCTGTAAATGGGCGGCCGTCGACGCTGAGCTCCGCGCTTATGCCTTCAGTGCTTACGTAATCCTCCTTGTCCTCTGTAAGAGCGTAGCCGCAGCCTCTGGGAAGGCCTTTTACAAGCACGTACTGGCCGTCGCAGAGGTGGTATGTTAGCTCCGCCGCGCCGTTTTCGTCAGTGGTGAACTGCGCCGGATCGCCCGCGCCTCTTTCCGCCATTACGATAATGCCTCCTCCGGGCTCATTTCCCGCCAGAGAAAGATCCGCGTAGTAGGTGGTGCCGGGAGCCGCGCCGGTGATACTGAGAGTAAATGTAAAGTACTTGTCCTTCGACCCCTGGTTTCCTGTTACTTCCTTGCCGAAGCCCAGATCCTGGGTGGCGTAGATATTGACGAAGCCTTCGGATTTATCCGCGAGCCTTCCGTACTGCGCAGACACGCCGGCGGAACCGCCTTCAGCGCCTGCGGGCACCTCGTCTTCCAGCTCGTGGAAGGCGTAGGAATCCACCTTGAGCGCTCCTCGTTCGTCAGTTACATACACATCCAGGACCCTCTTTTTAGCGGTAGCCTGTTCGCTTTTCTGCACGTCGTAGTCTACAGCCTGCTGCCCCGCGGACGTCATGGTAACGATGTAGCGGTATATGCCGGGCTCGGAGAACTGTACCCCGGAAAAGTCCACATTTACGGTCTTTACGGCGTATTTGCTGTCGCCTCCGAGCGTTATTCCTGCGGTCTCCACAGTCGATGTCTTTTCGCCCTCCTCAAACACCGCCTTGCCTACGGAGGGCTGGCCTGCTCCTGCAAACACTTCCATCCTGCCGGCTGCCGCAGGGATAGCAGTACCGGGAGCTATGCTGTATTCAAACTCGACAGCAGGGATCTTTGCGCTGGAATCCACGATGAGAAACTGCATAAACCCATGCTGCGCGTCGCCCGCGACGGGATCATATCCCGCGGCGAAAGCGGGCAGCGCCGCGCATAATACAAGCGCCAGGCTCACCGCCAACGCAGCGGCCTTTCTGATTCTTCCATCCATTCTTTTTTTCATGATCTTCCTTCCTTTCGTGTATTGATATATAAGGCCGGAGCCTTTAAAAACCCCTTCTTCTTACTATGTAGATGACCTTCCCTCTTATGCGGTCCTTTTCGACCGGTCCGAAGACGCGGCTGTCTTCCCCCTCGGTCCTGAAATCGTCCAGCAGAAAGTACCGGCCTTCGCCGACCGTTAATGGGAACTCCATGCTGCTGTCTTCAGCTTTTTCGGTCCTGTAGAATATGTTTTCCAGCGGAGCGTAGCCGTTGGTAAGGAACTCCCCCTGCTCAGTTATATCCACCTCACAGCCGGCAAGCGCTTCGACTCTCGAAAAATCTGTGCCTCCCCGCGGGCCTGTGTACGCGGCGATATCGCCCTGCCTGAGCTCCGACAGCCTGCTGTAGATGACAAGATCGCCGTCGCGGAGCGCGGGAAACATCCTGTTGCCGCGGTAGATGCCCACTCCGAACACCAGCCTCGTTAAGATAAATATCGATGCCGCAAGGACCGCTGTTTTCACGGCAAGCCTCTTAGCCGCGCTGCTCTTCTTTGCGCTTCGGTCTGCCATATCTGTCCTTCTTTCCGGCCCGCACCAGCATCACAGTTCCGAGCGCCGCCGACGAGACCGCAAATTCCGCGCGTCCCCCGGTAAACGCCAGACCTGTCGTGACCACGGATTCCCTGGTATTCACGGCTTTTACCGTGCGGTCGCCGTCCAGGACGCCCGATATCTCTCCGGTGTACTCTACTGTGTATCCGGCTTCCTCCGCGCCTGTCTCAATTACTGAATAACTGCTGCCCGCGGGGATACCCTCAAACACAATAGTTTCACCATGCGCCAGTGAAAAACCGTACTTTCCGCCTGTAAACTGCGCGGTCCCTGCTGAAGCCGCTCCCGAAGCGTCTGTCCTGGTAAAACTCACTGTCCGGTCTTCGCTGCCGGACAGCGTCAGTTCGAAAGTGAACTGCCTGGCACGGCTCCCCATGTTGCCTTCCACAGTCTTGGAGACCGAAACAGAACACATCCTTGTATCAGTAAGATCCAGTACCGCTGCAGCCCCGGACGCGTCCTTGCCGTGCAGAACAACAAGCTGCGGCGAGGCGTCGTCGACCCTGTACCAGGCGTTGGCCATGCCGGCTCCGGCGGCCTCATCCTCAAGCTCGCGGACGCTGTAACTGCCGTAGGGAAGGCCTTCCAGGACAGCCGAATATTCTCCTGTCTGCGCATCGTAAGCGGTGCTCACCACCGCCACAATGCCTTCCGGGTCTACTGTTCTGCCGCCATATACAACGGGCAGAAGCGACGCGTTTACAACTTCAAATCGTATGCCTTCCAGAGCCTCCTTCGGGGATACCGCGCCGCTACTGCCTATGCCCCGGAGGCTGTCCCACTTTCTGATCCTCAGGGTCTGCGGCGCCGGGCTGTCCTTAAGGGCGCTTCCGGACGGCACCTCGAATATCTTAAGATCCCCATCTTCCGGTCCGCAGGTAAAGTTCCAGTTCCAGGCGCTGTTCAGCAGATATCCGTCCGGTGCTTTGGTCTCCTTAAGCTCGTAGCTTCCGTAAGGGAGTTTCGCCGGGAGAGAATAGCTTCCGTCCGCGGCCGTTGTCATGACCGCGCAGACGCTCCCTGGCTCAACGGCCTTGCCGTCTACCGTTACCGGGTTTTCTGACCTGTTTATGACGCTTATCTGCGCGCCCAGAAGGCTGGCGTCGCCGGAAGGCACAGCGCCCCTCTGCGCGTCCTGTTTAGTTCCTCTGATACCGAACATCTTCGCGCTGTTTTCGAATGCATAAACAGTCCCGGAAACGTAACTCCCGTCTATTACAACGCTCTGGCTCCAGGAAGCGTTCTTAAGATAACCGCTTGCCGCCGGGACATCCGCCTCCTTCAGCGTGTATGTACCAAAGGGCAGAACGGCTTCCGTGGTGCCGCTTCCTGAAGCGTCGAGCGTTATGAGCGCCGCCTGCGCCCCGTTTTCCACGGCTTTTGTGCTCTGTTCCGCCTTTACGTATATTGTGCGCCCGGTGCTGTTGACCACGCTGACAGTGATCCCCTCGAATGACGCGCTTCCCTGCGCGCTGCCGCCGTTCTTAAGGACTTTTATCTCCCTGAACTGCGCCCTGTTTCCTACCACCAGAGCGTCCGTGCGGCTCACCCCGCCGCTGATAGAATCCGCGAGGGCTTCCTGCGTGCCGCTCTCCCAGGAGAACGCCGCTGACGAGCCGGAAGCCGTTATCTTTCCCTTCATTACCGCATCGGAAGCGCTGTAGCCAGCCGGAGCCTCAGTCTCTGTGACCCTTATGGAACCGAGAGGAAGCTTGGGCGTGCCCGAAGGATCCAGGTACAGGTCTGAAGACGGATGAGCCGAATCCTTTATAAGAAGGTTTTTATCTGAAAGCGAAAGCATGCCGTCCGGTCCGGTCCTGAAAAACCAGATCCTTGCGGCGCTGCCGCTCCAGTCATAATTAGTAAAGTACTCCACTTTAAACACCGCCGGACTCCAGGTGACGGCGTTATTCTGCCCGCTGCTGTCCACCTTGGCTATCCTGATATCCGCGGAAGCCAGAAGCGGAGCGTCCTTCATCGTCACCACGTTGTTCGCGGGCTCCTCGGAGACCGTTATCGAGGCTGCCGCAGTATTCAGCGCAAAACCAGCCGGGGCCGCGGTCTCCTTCACAGTAACGGTGCTGCCTGCGGCGTACTTCTTTGCCGTGACCGCGCTTCCGTCCGCCCCGGTAGTGATCTCCTCTGAAATACTGTTTCCCGCGGCGTCTTTTCCAGTTACCGTGAATCTGGCGTCCTTAAAGCTGTAAAGAGGATGGCCGCTCACGATACTGTCGGACGACGCCTTCTTTACCGTTACAGCTAACCCGTAGTTTCCGGTCTTAAGCGCTGCGGATGCGGTCTTCGTAAGATTTCCTGCCGCCTCGAAGCTTCCGCTGCTTCCTGCCGCGAAGATCCCGGCCAGGGTCTGGTTGTTTGCGGTATTTGGCGGCACCCAGAACGCCATGTTTTCGAGGCTCCTGTTGTCCTTCGCCGTAACGCTGAGTATAAACGTCTTGTTGGTATTGCCCCTTTTCGGCACGCTCACCGTAAGGGTGTCACCGCTCTTTCCAGTGTATCCGCTGATGCTGCCGCCTGCTGCTCTTACGGCGCTTTCCGACGCGCTGTCTATACGGTAGCCGTAGTTCATGTTCTCAAGAACCACCGTTACGGAACCCGTAAAACTGCTTCCGCTCTCGGCAAGCGCCAGCTCAGACCTGCTCAGCGACAGCGAGTGCGGCATCTCCTTTCCGTCCAGGGCGCCTTTGTACAGGCTCTGGAACCACGCGAAGGTCTCGGGCGCGCCCGCGACCCCCGGCTTAGCCCGAAGCCACCTGTCTGTGCTTGTGTTTCCCGGCTCCAAATGCGCGTACACGGAATAGCCGAACTTGCCCCTTCCGGCCTCGTTTACAGCGTTTTTCACGCTCTTTGCCACATAGGTGTGTACTGCCGCGGAAGTTGCGTACCTGGCCTGCTCCGCTGTGAGCCCGTCCGGCACATAGTTCGGAAAGCCGTACGAGACCAGATATAAAAGTCCTTTCAGGAACACTTCCGGCGCCACGTTAAGATTTGCCTGCACGTAGCTGGAATTTAAAAACTCCTCAGACGCGGCAAGCCCCAGCCTGTCCGCGTAAGCGTCCGTAGAAAAAGCCTTCCCGCTCTCCAGGCAGTAGACCACCGCCCCGTTCGCGTCAGTCACGTGGTACTCCTTTTCCTCGCGGTCCTCCCAGCTCGAGCCGTTGCCGTAGGCCCTCTGAAAATACGTGGCGCTTGCGGTCTCCACAAGCGACGCGGCGAACACCTGACTGGTGAACACCCCCATGAGGGCCAGCAGCGCCGCCGCCTTCCTAATGATCCTTCGTTTTTTTCTCATCAGAACCTCCTGTAAATAAAAAAAGCAGCCATGGCTGCATAAAAAAGGAGGGCCGGCAGCTTTCCGGCTCTCCTCATCGTTTCGGATGGTAAGAGTATAGCACATCTAAAAAGCGGAAATGGCACACACTTTACTGAAAATGGTATATTTTTTCGCCTGGCACCGTTGTGCCGCTCAGAAGATCCTCATACTCTATCAGAAGTTTGATGTGATCCAGCTCCCCTATGATGGAGGCGTACTCCAGGAGGAATCTGGTCTTCCACTTTTTCCAGGTGTTTTTATGAGCTTTGTCGAAGCGCGGGTCGCTCCACACGCTGCTTTTGCCGCTGCCCCCTGTGCCGTGGTTTATGGTGTGGTAGAGCACTCCGTTCCTGTATTCCTCCGGGACGACCATCAGAGCCTGCTCCACCTCCGCGATGCGCCTTTTAAGGTCCGCTATCTCCACGGCTTTGCGCTCCGTAGGTTTTGCTGTATAGCCTAAGCGCGGCCGTTCCATCACCGAACTGCCGCCGGCGCCGACGCTTTCCTCTGTAAACTTCAGCAGCGCCAGATTTACGGGGTATTCCTGGACCTTAAGGACCAGCGACCTGTACTTTGCCGGACCACCCAGGCACCTGCCCACGGTGTTCCTGCAGCTCATATACTTTCCTGGACCTCCGCCTGTACCGCCCTGCCCCGCCCGGTATTTCTGGCCGCCACCCACTCGCAGATGCGGCCCATCTCGTACTCGGTGAATGTAAGGCCTTTACCGCTCTTTCTGTGGTCCGGTGTCCACTCGCGGATGTCGTACTTGGGCGGACGGTGATTCCAGGAGATGAGATTGAGTTCCCGGGTCCAGCCTGCCGCGCTTGCCCGCAGCACACCAAGGTGCTCGACGATGCGGAAGGTAATGGCTTCCGGGGCTTCTGCCGCAAGGTTTTCCGGACCCCGGGGCTGGTTTAGATCGTAGTTATCTGACATGTCTTCTTCCTTTCCTCTCCCGCTGATGAAAGGTGAAGATATATTACCATTACTGGTAATATATGTCAATATTCTTTTTTCCGTTTTTATTCGATCGCCACGGAATCGTTCAGACCGAACAGGTAGAGCACGCTCTCCTTTACCGGGACGCCTGTTATGCCCTCGAGCGCTTCTTTGTATAGCTCAAGCTGGGGCCTGTAGTTTTCCCTAAGGTGCGCCGCGGAGCCTTCAGTATCGTTCTTATCCACGTAGTTGCTCTTGTAGTCCACCAGGACATACTCGCCGCCTTCCCTGAAATAGCAGTCTATGACGCCCTGCACCAGAACCTGCCTGCCGTCCAGTTCCGTCTTCATGACGAACGGAGTCTCCTTGTGGAGCTCGGATGCCGCCATGGCGCGCCGCCCTATGTCCGAGAAAAGGAACGCTGCCGCGCGCTGCGGTTCCACAGCCTGCGCCTCTTCGTCGCTTAAGATGAACTTCTGCCGCAACTGCTCTATGAGCTCCGCGACCTTCTCCGGCGCCCTGTACTCCTCCGTAAACGGCATGTGCTCCATGACGCTGTGGTAGGCCGTACCCTTCTGCGCTCCGGTAAGGCCGGACTTTGCAGGGGCTGAAGCGGGTCCTTTGCCTGCTGCCGGCGCGGGAGGCTTTTCTCCAGCCCGGCCGCGCTTTTGCTCCGCTATCTCGGAGACGCTGTATTTCTTCTTAAGGAGACTCTCCGGCGAAGGATCGTAGGAAAACGCCAGCCTCTCTTTCAGCTCTTCAAGGCTTACGGGAAGCTCCGCCTCATCCACATCGAAGCCCTGTTCTATGCCGCGGAGCATCTCAGTGTGCGCGTCTTCCTCCGCAGCCTCTTCGATAAGCTCGCCGTATTCCACGAAACTTATCCGCGAAGCCGGCATCGCGGGCATCACCATGGAGACGTAGTCCTTCATCAGCGCCCTGCCCGGTTTTGCCGCCGGGCCCTTTGCCATAAGGCTCTTCGGATCCTTCATCGCTGCGCTCATCACCAGTATGTCGCGGGCGCGGGTCATGGCGACGTACAGCACCCTGATGTCCTCGGCGTAGCTTTCGGCGCCCAGCACCGAATCGATCACGCGGTAGCTGGCCGGAACCGCTTTTATGCCTCTGTACGGATCTGAAAGCCGCAGAGCGATCCCAAGATCCCTGTGCCTCCGCATGGGGAGATAGTCGCGGCTGCCGCCGAGCTTTTGGGCCATTCCGGCAAGCAGCACGAAGGGGAATTCCAGGCCCTTGCTCTTGTGCACCGTCATGATGCGGACCACGTCGTCCGCTTCGGTAAGGAGCTTCACCTGGCCGGTATCCACCTTGCCGCTCCTGGCTATAAGCTCTATGTATGAAATGAAGCCGCCTATTCCGCCGGATGTTTCGCTCTCGTAGGCAGCGGCCTTGTCGGCCATGGCGCGGAGGTTGGCGATGCGCTGGGCCCCGCCGGAAAGCGCCTGCGCGTAGGTGGCTATGCCGCTTTCGTGCATCAGCTGCCACACGAAGTCCGCAAGAGGGATGCATGCTCCTTTACGCCTCCAGGAGGCCAGTTTATTAATGAATTCCGCGGTGCGGATGCGCAGCGGATCTTCGGCCTCTCCTATCTGCAGCTGCACGCCGTCAGTAAGCCCCGCGAAGGCTTTGACCGCGTCGTAATAAGCCCTGCTGTTCGTGAGTTTTCTTCCCTGTATCTTTATCTCGGCCAGGTCGGCGGCTGTAAAACCGAAGCTTGGGAAATGCATCACTGATATAAGGGGAAGGTCCTGGCGCGGGTCGTCTATTACCCGCAGAAGGTCCAGGAACACCCTTATCTCCGGGGTGTCGAAGTAGCCCTCGTTTCTTTCCAGGAACACGGGGATGCCGTTGTCAAGAAGGGTCTGGTAGTAGACCTCGCCGCGGTTTCTGGCGGCGCGCAGCAGTATGGCCATGTCGTTGTATCGAAGCTGCCTTTCGCCGTCTTTCGTCACTACGGTCTTCCCGTGGTATCTGTTTATCACGCGGACCGCGTTTTTTGCCTCGGCTTCCTCGGCCTTTAATTCTTCTATTTCCTCATCTGCGGCGTCTTCATCTTCCGGGTCGGGCCTGGTGGCAATAAGTATAAGCTCCGGCGGGTAGGAATAAGGTCCGTCGTAGTCGGTTCCTGCCCGCAGCGCAGCGTTCTCGTCGTAGTCTATGCCGGCAGTGCTCTGGGTCATGACCCTTTCGAAGACCTTGTTGATCTGGTCTATCACCACAGGCTTGCTGCGGTAGTTGCTGTTGAGGTCTATGACGCGCGAGCGCGGCACCTGCCCGGTGCGGAAAGTCCTGTATTTTTCAAGGAATATCTCGGGTTCAGCCAGGCGGAACTTGTATATGCTCTGCTTTATGTCGCCCACCATGAACACGTTGTCGCCGCTGCTGATGCACTTCACCAGCTCTTCCTGAACGTAGTTGCTGTCCTGGTACTCGTCCACGAAGATGTATCTGTACTCTTTCTTCAGTTCGCCGCTGACCTGCGGGTCGCGCAGTATCCTCAGTGCGTAGTGCTCCGCGTCGGAAAAGTCCATCAGCCCCGCCTTAAGCTTTTTCGCTCCGTAGCGGGCGGCAAAGTCCCTCGTAAGCCTGCACAGCGCCTTTACATAAGGCTGCATGAGGCCGCGCTCCTTTTCCAGCGCTTCAGTGCTTACCCCCGCGGTGCGAAGCCTTGCGGCTTTGATTATATCCTTGCCCTTTTCCCTTAAGGCGCTGGTCTCTTCCTTTACGGTTTCGTAGGCCTCTTTTTCGGCCTTAAGCGCTGCCATAGTCTGGAATTTAGGAAGGCACGACAGAGCCGAAAGAGCCTCTTCGGTATAGCCGCCGCTGAAAAGATTCAGGACCTGCTGTATATTGGAAATATCTATGGCGTTCTTCTCCGCAAGAGCCGGCGTAAGCGGCTTTCCGCCTTCGTCCAAAGCTCCAAGAAGCTTTGCCGCGTCCTCAAAAAATCCCAGACCCAGCTCCACGTCCGCCTGGGCGTCCTTTGCCGCCTCAGCGAGTATCTGCGCCGGGTCGAAAGCGCTGCTTCCTATCCTTTCCAGCCATTCCTCAGGGTCCGGCATACTCTGGATAAACGTGTAGAGCGCGCGTATCATGTCCCGCGCTGCGTCGTTGTTCCTGGGGGAGCAGTAGTGGGTAAGAAAGTCCTTGAACTCCGCGTCGTCGGCCTCGAAAAGCTCCTCGAACATCTCGTCGAGAGCTTCGGATGTGTATATCTCAGCCTTGTAGTTGTCGCAGATCTTAAGATCAGGCGGTATGCCTATGACATGGTAATAGTTTTTGCACACTTCGATTGCGAATTTATCAAAGGTGCAGATGTTGTACCTGTCCAGGACCGACAGCTTGGCTTTTTCTGCTATGCGCTGCTTCATCTCGGCCGCCGCGGCGTTCGTGAAGGTGATGATAAGCATGCGGTCCAGGGGCGTGCCCTCCGCAAGGAGTTTCAGCACCCTGGCCGTAAGCACCGCAGTCTTGCCCGAGCCGGCCGCCGCCGAGACCAGAAGGTTCTCGCCGCGCGAGTCTATGGCTTCAAGTTGTTCTTTGTTCCATTCCATGTGAGTCTATTCCGCCGCTATGCTGCATCCCGCTGCGTATCCGCTGTGTATCGCCCAGTCCAGGTTGAAGCCCCCGCACGGGCCGTCGTAATCCAGAAGCTCGCCTGTGATGTACAAGCCCGGCATCAGCAGCGAGGCAAAGCTTTCGCTGTCCACCTCGCCAAGCGGTACTCCGCCGCAGGTGGTCTGGGCAGTCTTCCAGCCGCGCGTGCCTGTTATATTAAAGCGCAGGTCCTTGGCCGCCGCAGCCATAGCCGCAGGACCGTGTAAGCCCGCAGGTATCCTTGTGTGCATATATTCTTTGAGTTTTTCCGGCACCAGCCACGAAAGGCCGCAGCCGAAGGCTTGCTTTCTGCTCATGAAGAGCCTCACAAGTTCCTCGCCGGAGATCTCCGGGAAAAGATCCAGGCTCAGCACGAAGCGCTTTCCGTCTTCCCTGCGCACGCAGCGCGAAAGATCCATGACGCAGATGCCTGAGATGGCGTCTTTTGTGAACTGCACCTCGCCGATGCCCTCCGCAAGGAGCACCTCGGAAGCAGCTTCCGCCTCCGGCGCCTCAAGAAGGCTGGCCTTAGCCCTTACCCTTACGCCGTGGAGCGCCGAAAGATCTTCTTCGCAGACCAGCCCGTCCAGCGCGGGTATGGGTTTTATGACGCTGTGCCCAAGAGCCTGCGCGAATCTGTAGCCTTCGCCGTAGCAGCCCAGCTGTATGCCGGCCTTGCCGCCTGTCGCAAGAACCAGATCCTTTGCGCTAAATACTCTTCCGTCCTCGCATTCTACCACGAAGCCCTGTCCGTTTTTCTGTACAGTTTCGGCGCTTTCCGCCGCGATCTTTACCGCATGCGCATTGCAGAAGATCTCCGCCCCGGCGCGCTTTGCCGCCGAAACAAGGGCCTGTGCAACTGACGACGCCTCAAGGCTTCTGGGGTAAGCCCTGCCCTCCTCCATGACCGCCTCTATCCCGAAGCAGCGGCTCATTATGCCAACGGTCTCGGAAAAGAACCTGGCGCCTTCGTTGGTGAAATTGCAGCGCCCGTTGCCTGTTGCGTATATTTTTTTCGCGGGTATGTCATTGCGTTCAAGGACAGCTGTCCTAAGGCCCCTTGCTGCCACAGTCTGCGCGCACACGAGGCCCGAAGCCCCCGCGCCTATTATAAGAACGTCGTATCTTTCTGAGTCTTTCATTGGAAAACCTCCACTTATAAATAATTCTACCATATTCCGCGCAAAAATCGTATAATGAATAAAAAACGCGGCCTCATACCGCGCCGCAAAAACAATAAAGAGGTAAAAATGCTTACAGGAAAACAGAGATCCTATCTTAAGAGCCTGGCCATGGAGCTGGACACAGCGGTCTACATAGGCAAGGCGGAGCTTACAGATACGGTACTTAAAGAGATGAACGACTACCTCACCGCCCACGAGCTGGTGAAGGTAAAGGTACAGGAGGGCTCGGCGCTTTCAGCCAGGGAAGCCGCGAACGCAGCAGCCGCAAGGCTCGGAGCGGAATACGTGCAGGCCATAGGCCGCCGCTTCGTGCTCTACAGGCCCTCGCAGGAACAGAAAATACAGATCCCAAGATAGAAAGCGGCTGCGCAAAAGGCAGCGGGAGTACAGAAAATGGCAGACGCAAAGACTACTGAAAACAACATCACTCTGGAGCAGTTCCTTGAAATAGGCTTCGAGCACGCGGCGCTGTTCGACCCATCCCAGCTGGAGTTCCGCCAGGACGTTCGCGACATGTGCAACGCCAACCAGTGCCACCAGTACGGAAAGAACTGGGCCTGCCCGCCGGCATGCGGAAGCGTAGCGGACTCCGTGGAAAAAGCCAAGGGATATAAAAACGCAGTCATGCTACAGACCACAGCCTTCATGGAGGACAGCTTCGACATCGAGACCATGATGCAGGCCGCCCAGGACCACAAGGACCGCTTCGCAAAAGCCGTGGACCTGATGCGGGCCACCCACCCCGACTGCCTTCCCATGGGCGCCGGTGGCTGCAACATCTGCAGAAAATGCACCTATCCGGACGCTCCTTGCCGCTTTCCGGACAGGGCTTTCACATCCATGGAAGCCTACGGCCTCTACGTTGCCGGAGAGTGCAAAAAAGCCGGGCTCGAATATAACTACGGCTCCGGCTCACTTACCTATTCTTCGTGCATACTCTACTGATGCACCCTGACGTTAACGTATAAAATTCGTCGCCACGCGGTCTTCCTGGACGGGAAGGCCGTATTTTTCTTTGCCTAAAGCTATGGACTTCATCAGGAAGCTCATGTTTTCGGCAAGGACGCGCATGGTGCGCATGCCCTCAAGATCCTGCTGCGCCTCGCCCTTCCTCATGCCGTAGACCATGTTCCAGTACTGCGAGGAAGCCACCGGCATACCCGCTATGGTGAAGTACTTGTTCAGCTCGTCGAAGGTGGAGCTGCAGCCTCCGCGCCTTGCAACGGCCACCGACGCGCCGACCTTCATGGTAAGGTCGGCCTGGTTGCTGTAGAAGAGCCTGTCCAGAAGCGATACCAGCGTGCCGTTAGCCGATCCGTAGTACACCGGGCTGCCTATTACAAAGCCGTCCGCTGCTGCCAGCTTTTCCGCCAGGACATTTACCGCGTCGTCTATCACGCACTTTCCGAGTTTTCCGCACGCCCCGCAGGACCTGCAGCCCGTCACAGGCTCGCGCCCTATATTGAATATTTCGGCCTCTATGCCGTTCTTTTCGAACACCTTGCGCATCTCATCCAGCGCCTGGAACGTGTTGCCGCTCTCGCGTGGACTTCCATTGATCATAAGTACTTTCATTGTTATTCCTTTCCGCCCCGGACCGCGGGCGCCTCCTTTGCCTCTGTTGCAAATATCATATCATTTTTCCCGGCCTTATGATACAATTATCTTTGCAGGAGGAGCAATACCATGAGCGAAGTAATACTTACAAAAGATAATTTCCAGGCTGAGGTCCTGGACAGCAGCACACCGGTACTGGTGGACTTCTGGGCCACCTGGTGCGGACCGTGCAGAATGCTGGCTCCGGCGATAGAGCAGATCGCGGAGGAATACAGCGGCCGCCTCAAGGTCGGCAAGGTAAACATCGACGACGAACCGGAGCTCGCAGGACAGTTCCAGGTCTCCGCCATCCCCACCGTCATCCTTTTCAAGGACGGCAAGCCGGTGGACATGTTCCTCGGCTTCAGGCCCAAGGTAGCGGTGGAAGATTTCTTAAGCGGCAAGCTCTAAGGCCGGGCCGGGCCAGTCCGGCAGAAGAATGATACAGGTCAGCGGCATTAAACTTAAGATAGGCGAAAGCACAGAAAGGCTCCCGGCTAAGGTCGAGAGCCGTCTTCGCGTACCGAAAGGCACCGTAGAGTCCGTGCGCATCGTAAAAGAATCGCTTGACGCCCGCGAAAAACCGCGGCTCTACCATGTTTACACACTGGAGATCGAGAGCCAAAAACCGGACGAATGGCTGGCCGAAGCCTGCCGGCGGACAAATACACAGTGCTCGCCTGTAAACCGCGTCAGAAAGCTCATCAGGCCGCTTGAAGGGCTGGCGGAAGGCACCGGCGGCAAAGACTCACGCGGCGCGGCAGATCTGCCACGCCCCGTAGTCGTGGGCTTTGGGCCCTGCGGTATGTTTGCGGCGCTGGCGCTTGCGGAGTACGGTCTTAAACCTGTGGTGCTTGAGCGCGGCAGGTGCATGGAAGAGCGCGTGCGCGCGGTGGAAGCCTTTTGGAACGGAGGTCCGCTGGACCCCGAAAACAACGTGCAGTTCGGCGAGGGCGGAGCCGGGACATTTTCCGACGGCAAGCTCACGACCGGCACCAAATCGCCCTGGGCGGAATGGATACTGGAGCGCTTCGTGGACGCCGGAGCGTCACCTGAGATCCTTTACAAACAAAAACCCCACATCGGCACCGATGTGTTGCGCACCGTAGTCGTAAACATCAGAAAACGCATAGAGTACCTGGGCGGCCAGGTCCTTTTCGGCTGCCGCCTGGAAAAGCTGGACCTTTCTGAAAACGCGGCTGAAGAACAGCCACCCAGTTTCTGCGTGCGCGGCGTCTGGTTCTCCGGAACGTCCGAAAAGACCGCGGGTCAGCAGTACATCCCCGCGGACAACGTGGTGCTCGCCACCGGGCACTCCGCCCGCGACACAGTTCGCGCCCTTTACGGCCAAGGCCTTGCCATAGAGCAAAAACCCTTCTCAATGGGCGTCCGCATAGAGCATCCGCAGAGCCTCATCGACATGGCGCAGTACGGCGCTACCCACGGGGATCTTGGCATAGGCCCAGCGGACTACAAACTCAACGTTAAAACAGCCTCGGGGCGCGGCGTATACACCTTCTGCATGTGCCCCGGAGGCTATGTAATAAACTCGTCTTCCGCGCCGGGCATGCTCGTCACCAACGGCATGAGCAACTCCGACCGCGGCTCGGACACCGCAAACTCGGCGCTTCTGGCCGATGTTCTGCCGCAGGACTACGCGCCGCAGTACCTTCCGGAAGGAACAGATCCGGAAGATCCTCTCGCGGGCCTGGCCTTCCAGGAAAAGTACGAACGCCTTGCATTCGAGCTTGGCGGCGGAGGTTACCGCGCGCCGGTCCAGACAGTCGGATCATTTCTCGGCCGGACTCTTGATGCCGGAACTGATGCTTCCGGCACCGCGCAGGCTTCCCCAAACGCACTGTCTTCCGCACCAACCTTCCGCCCCGGCACCACGCCTGCGGACCTTAGAAAATGCCTTCCGGACTTCGTATCCGGCGCCCTTTTTGAAGCTCTTCCCATGCTCGGAAGAAAGCTCCGCGGCTTCGACTCGCCCGATGCAGTCATGACGGGCATAGAGAGCCGCTCCAGCAGCCCCGTCCGTATAAAAAGGGACCCCGGAACGCTCGAAGCGTCCGGGGTTAAAGGTCTTTATCCTGCAGGCGAAGGCGCAGGCTACGCGGGCGGCATCATGTCCGCAGCCGCAGACGGCGTCCGCATTGCCGAAAAGATCGCCTCTACAGCAGCATCAGCCATATAAAGAACAGCGCTATCAGCAGTATGCTTACCGCGTGCGTGAGCTTCTTGTCCACCAGCAATCCCGCGAACTCCCTGAGGAACGCGTTGGGATAAAAGTACGTCTTGGTCTTTGCCGATATCCCGCTGGCGTAAAAGCCGCACTTCCTCGCCAGAATATACCCTCTGAAAACGTGATAATTCGTGGTGGCGAAAGCTACCAGTTTTTCGCGTATGTTTCCGCAGTGCTTTTCTATCACGGCCCTGGAGAACTTCATGTTCTCGTAGGTGCTGCCGCTTTTGTCCTCGCGCAGTATGCGCTCCGCCGGAACGCCCTGGTCCAGAAGGTAGCGCTCCATGGCCTCGCCCTCGGACATCACCTCGTCAGCACCCTGCCCTCCGGAAGGTACGAACACCGCGTGCTTTCCGGTATTTTCAAACTGGGCCTTCTCGAACTTCAGGGCGCTGTCCACTCTGCCCTTAAGAAGCGGCGTAAGCGTGCCGTCCTTTCTTATCCTGCAGCCCAGGATGATTATATAGTCCCTGTCCTCGTGCGTTTTATACCGGCTTGCCAGAAAAGCGCTGGCCACGGTGGCTATGAACATGCATTCGAAGTAGCACAGGGCGTAGAGGATGACATAGTGTATGATCTTCGCGGTCAGCGTGCGCGTGTAGATGCTGAGGAACGCCGGCTCCAGCGAAACGATGGTTGCCGCTATCCACAGCACAGCGAACAATATCCCAAGAGTGTTGGCCGGCCGCCTTCCCTCGTGGCGTATGAGCCAGAAATTGCTGAAGAACAGGAACGCCGCCAGGAAGAGCATTACCGGGGCAAGCAGCACTATGACCCACACACCGACCTCATTTACTATCGCCAGGTAGCCGGTTAGAGTGCGCACCGCGTTGTTGTACAGCTTATACGCGGTTATCAGCAGCAGTATCGCGGCAAAGATCCCGATACCGCCGTTGGCCACCATTGCGTACGAAAACGCGCCTTTCCTGAAGGAATCAATGAAAGACCAGAGCATTATCACGACCGTAAGCAGCAGCACGAACATCAGGCAGTATATGAATATCTCAAAACCGCTGAAGTTGACCATCATGCTCCTGTCTATGATTATCCCCAGCAGCCCTACGGTAAACTTTCCGCTGACGGTACGCTGGATAACGACTCCGTCCGGGTGTTCCTCGTTCTTCGGGTATTCCATGCTGTAGGTTATGGTAGCTTCGGTAGTGCCACGCTTAAGGGACCTGAACACGAAGACCGCCTCGTCATTCTCGCTTACACCTTCGATGAGCTCCACGACGCCTTCGTTGGTATACTCCGCGCTGGCGCTTACCATCTTCGCGTTCGTGTAGTATTCGCTGGTGCGGAAGCGGTACGCTTTCGCCGAGACCACCGCGCCGACAAAGGAAACGATTATCGCCAGCGCGACCCCTACATTTAGAATTATCAGTTTTTTATTCCTTGTTTTAAGCTTGTCCATAAAAAGAATTATACCACCTGCTGCCTATTTTTTAAAGATACGGACGGCCTTTTGGTGTATAATTGACCCATGATGGACATCAGTGTTTTGAATAAAGAAATAAAGCTCATAGCCTTGGACCTGGACGGCACAGTGCTTACCGATGAGAAGACCATAACGCCGCGCACCGCGAAAGCCATAGCCGGCGCGGCAAAACGCGGCATAGAGGTCGTTCCGGTGACCGGCCGCCCCCTGTCCGGCATACCCGAGGACCTGCTTAAGATCCCCGGGATACGCCACATGATAACCTCAAACGGCGCAATAACAGCAAGGCTTTCCGGCACAGAAAAGTTCGCGTTCTCAGGCGCGCCCGCAGCCTGCACAGCTGTCACCGAGTACAGCAGCCTTCGCTGCGAGTTCATATACCGCAGATCCGCGGAATCCATAATCAGGCTCTGCCTTGAACGCTCCCTCACCTTCAACATATTCATCGACGGCGTAGGTTACGCCCTTCCCGACAGCTGCAGCAGGCTCATAGAGCGCTTTACCGGTACTCCCCTGGATGATTACGTAAGAAAGAGCAGATGCCCTGTAGACGACGTCCCCGCTCTGATGCGCGAAAAAGGCAGCCGCGTGGAAAACATCTGGATAAAAACAAAAGACCAGGCGGAACGGGACAAGCTCGACCGCCTGATACGAAGATATGATGTCAATACTGTGCTTACCGCCCCCACCGACGTGGAGGTCGGAAGCTCCCTTGCCGATAAAGGCCTTGCCCTTTCAGCCCTGGCAAAGGCCCTGGGCTTTAGCCGCAGCCAGATCCTGGCCATGGGCGACAACGACAACGACCTTGGAATGCTGCGTGCAGCAGGAACTGCAGTAGCTATGGGCAACGCCACTGCAAGCGTCAGAGCCATGGCAGACCTTACCGCCGCCTCCAACCAGGAAGACGGAGTGGCGCAGATCCTGGAACAGCTCCTCACTTAACGGCAGTCTGCCGCGTCACTGTATATCCATAGCGGCGAAGAATCCCTCATTGGTTGCGTCGGTGATGAAGCGCGGCGACACGCAGTCCCCTACAGGCCTGAAGTTCGGCGCGCAGTTCCAGAGGCTGTCCACCAGAGCCGATCTTGGCTTTAGGCCCGCCGAGATCACAACTGTATCCGCGGGCAGTTCTTTCTGTTCTCCGTTCTTTTCCACGACCACAGTCTTCTCCTTTATCTCAAGGCATCTGGCGCTGGTGTATACCGCTACATGCTCGTCTTCGTTGATGGCCGACATTATGGGCATGGTGTAGTTGCGGCTCACCTTGTCACGCTCCGGGGCGAGGTTCGGAAGGACTTCTATGATGCTTACGTTGTGCCCTTCTCTTCCGAGCTCGTAGGCTATCTCGCAGCCGGCAACTCCGCCGCCGATAATAGCGACGTTCCTGCCGGGGGCAAAACCCTCATCGTGAAGATGCGTCGCAGTAATGACATGCGGCCTGTCCACGCCCGGTATGGCCGGGATGACCGGATCCGCGCCCACAGCGGCGATTATATAGTCCGGCGCCAGCTGCCTGAGAAGTTCCGGCGTAGCCTCTGTGTTTAACAGCACCTTTGCCGAGGCGTTGGTCTTCCTGATAAGGTAGTCCAGGAAGGGCTTCATCTCGCGCTTGAGGTACTCCTTGCTTATGGACTTCATAAGGCCGCCGAGTTCGCCGCTTTTTTCTATGAGCGTCACGTCGTGCCCCTGCTCAAAGGCCGTTATCGCAGCCTGCATTCCTCCGGGTCCGCCGCCGACCACTACGACACTGCGCTTTTGGGGCTCTCTTCTGGCGTAGAGCAGCCTCTGCTGTGGCCCCAGCGCCGGGTTTACCGTGCAGCGCCTCGTGGCCTGCCTGTCGTTGCACTTTTCGCAGCGTATGCAGGGGCGTATCTCATCGTCCAGGCCCGCTTTCGCCTTGTTGGGAAGCTCGGGATCCGCGATCAGCGCCCTGGCCATAGCTACGAAATCGCATTTACCGGAGGCTATGGCGTCTTCCGCCATCTGCACGTCCGTAATAGCGCCGACAGCCACCACCGGGGTCTTTATACCGGACTTCTTGATGGCCTCGGCGTACTTGATGTAGCAGCCCTGCTCCTGTATCAGATGCGGCGTTGGGCAGTTGCTCCAGATCGCCTTGTAGAACTCGGGGTCGTTCTCCTCTTCGGGGTTGTGGTGCGCTGTGGAAAGGCCTGCCGCGGACACATGAAGTATGTCTATGTAGGGGTCCAGTATCTTCGCGGTCTCGATGGCCTCTTCCAGGGTGATGCCGCCCTTTACGAACTGCGTGGCGCTGAGCCTGAACTCTATCAGGAAATCTTCTCCGCACTTTTTGCGTATTCGCTTGCAGATCTCAACGGCAAGCCTTGCGCGGTTCTCTATGCTGCCGCCCCAGCGGTCGGTGCGTTGGTTGGTCCTGTTCGAAAGGAAAGATCCTATCAGCCAGCCGTGCCCGCCATGCACCATGCACATGTTGAAGCCGCAGGTCTTTGCGGTGAGCGCCGCGTTTCCGAAAGCCTCGATGGCTTCTTCCATGTCCTCTTCGGTCATCTCACGGACCTTTATGCCGTTGCCCTTGAAAGCGGACTCCTTGTTTTCCACGGCTTCGCGCCCGTGACCCTGCACGGAGTTACGCTGCATTGCGGAAGGCCCTATAGGATCTCGGCCGCCCGAGTACTTTGGGTTAGCCATGGGACCTGCGTGGTTCAGCTCTATCGAAGCCATAGCCCCGTGCCTGTTTATCCCAAGTGCCAGCTCAGTAAGGTAAGGCAGGATGTCCATATTGTCAAAGCCCGTGATGCTCCTTGAAGGCGTCTGGTCCAGATAGCGGCTGTCGACCGCGGAATTGCCCGTAGTTACGACCGCCGCGCCGCCTTTGGCCCTCGTCTCGAAATACGAGGCTTCCAGCTCCGTCGGATACCCTTCCGGAGTCTTGTACTTCGTCCCGTTAGGTGCCGCGAATATCCTGTTGCGGAAAACGGTATTCTTGATTCTGTAAGGTGAAAACAGATTGGGGTACTTCATGGCGCGCTCCTTTATGTTTCAGTGGTTGCTATTCTTCAAATATATTGTACATTGTCCGTTATGAGGCCTCAAGTGCGTTTTTACAAACATCAGCCCCAGCCTTCGTCCTCGTCCCATTCATCTTCGTCCATCATCTCCAGTTCCCACTTCTCGTCTTCGGTGATCTCTCCTTTCGGTTCCCAGCCGTAGTACTGCCTGTACAGCTCCCTGTAGTACTCATCCCTGCGGTCTTTTTCAGTCTTTTTCTTTTTAGAAAACAGTCCCATAGTGCACCTCCGACAATATCATTATGCAACAGTTTTTTCACTGTTACAGACAAAAAGTGTTTTACATTTTTGTGCGTACATGTATAATCCAATTAGTAAGGGTATCTGCGTTCGCTGCACTTATTTTCTTATGGAGGATAACAGATGGATCTATTGGTCACGATCAACGATGCCGTCAACAGTTTTGTATGGGGTTGGCCGGCTATCATCCTTATCTTCGGTGTGGGAATATACCTCACCATACGTCTTAAGGGGATCCAGTTCAGAAACATAGGATTCCAGATCCACAATACTTACGTAAAAACTTTCAGGGACGCCAAAAAGGAGTCGAAAAATGACGGAGAAGGAGAGATATCATCCTTCCAGGCCGCCATGGCTTCGGTTTCCGCTGTTGTCGGCTCGGGCAACATCGCCGGAGTGGCCACCGCTATAGTAAGCGGCGGTCCGGGCGCGCTGTTCTGGATGCTGATAGCGGCTATCGTAGGCATGGCCACCAAGTACGCCGAGATAGCGCTGGGCATCAAATACCGCGAAAAGGCTGAGGACGGCACCTACGTGGGCGGTCCGATGTACTATGTTGCAAAGGGTCTTCACGCTCCGTGGCTGGGCAAGGTAATAGCCGTGCTGTTCATCTTCTTCAGCATCGTGATCTCCGCCGTAGTAGATACGAACACCATGTCTCAGGCTCTTAACGAGAGCTTCGGGCTCAACCCGATAGTGGCAGGCGTCATCTTCGCGGTCATCACCGGAATAGTCATTTTCGGCGGCATCAAGAGGATAGGCGAGGTCTGCGGGCTTCTGTCCCCGTTCATGGCGGGAGCTTACCTGCTCTGCGGACTCATTATTATAATCACCAATATCACCGGAGTTCCGGCAGCCATAGCTCTGATAGTAAAGGCAGCCTTCAACCCGCAGGCAGCGCTCGGCGGAGCGGCAGGCTTTGGCATCATGACAGCCGTGCGCTACGGAATGGCAAGGGGCATCTTCTCAAACGAGGCGGGTCTTGGAAGCGCTTCCGTGACTCATGCAGCAGCCAAGGTAAAAGAGCCCGGCGAGCAGGCCATCTGGGGACCGCTAGAGGTCTTCGTCGATACCTTCATAGTCTGCATGGTGACCGGACTTACGATAGTCCTCTCCGGCCTGTGGGACAGCGGTGCCGAAGGCGTAGGACTTACGATGGCAGCTTTCGCCAAGCTCCTTCCCGGGACCTGGGGACAGTACGTGGTGCTCTGCGCCTCAGTGCTCTTCGGCTTCTCCTGCCTGATCACCTATTACAACTACCTTGAGAAGAGCTGGATCTCGCTGTTCGGAAAGAGCAAAGAAAGCGTAAAGATCAGCAAGCTGATCGTAAGAATAATCTGGCTCGTATTCATCCTGGTGGGTTCCTACAGCACGCTGGGCGTCGTCTGGGATCTTGCAGATACCTGCAACGGCATAATAATAATCCCGAACCTGATAGCGCTTGCTGTCATGGCCGGACAGGTCGTAAAGATCAAGAATGACTACTGGGCAAAGAACCTGCCCCTCTACAAAGAAGAGAAAAAGAAGAAGTAAAACATAAAAAACGGGGACGGTCCAGGACCGTCCCTTTTTTTATTCTATTATCTGCAATGTGTTCAGCTCAACGTCCGAAGGGCCATGCATGTGGCCTTTGCGCCGGCGCACTTCCTCGAGGTAATCCCAGACCTCCTGAGACATGCGCTCGCCCTGGTATATAAGAGGTATCCCCGGCGGATAAGGCGCTATCATCTCGGCTGAGACCTTGCCTACAGCCTCGGCCCACGGGATGCGCTTCTTCTTCGCGAAATACGCCTCTCTAGGCGATATGACATATTCAGGCTGGGGCGGAAGCTGCCTTGCCGGCGGCAGAGGCTGCCCGTCCTTAAACCTTACAGCGATATCCTTCAGGGCGTCCACCAGCCTGTCCAGGTCTTCCTTTTTATTCGCGAAGGTAACTATCGCCAGGACGTTCCTGTAGTCAGCAAGCTCCACGTCAACATTGTATTCATCAAACAGCATCTTCTTGAGGTCGAAGCCCCTGATGCCTATCTGCGCGGCGCTTATGGTAAGGCGCGTCTCGTCAAGCCTGTAGATGCCCGCGCGGCCCTCCAGTTCCTTTCCGGCGCAGCGTATTCCTTTTATCGTGTTTATCTCAGCCCTTGCCGCTATCGCAAGCCTCGAGGCGTCGTCCACCATCTGGGCTCCGCGCATCGCCATGTCGTGGCGCGCCATATCCAGCGACGCCATCAGCAGGTACGACGGGCTCGTGCTCTGCACCAGATGCAGGTTGGCCTCCAGGAAGCCCCTGTCTACAAGCTTGCTCTTCACATGTATCATAGAGCTTTGCGTAAACGATCCGGTGACTTTGTGTATGCTCTGCACGCACATGTCCGCGCCCGCCTGCATCGCGCCCTTGGGCAGCAAGCCGGAGAAATAGCAGTGCGCTCCGTGGGCCTCGTCCACCATCAGCACTGCGTTGTGCGCGTGGCAGACCTTCGCGATGCCCTCAAGGTCCGAGGTGATGCCGTAATAGGTGGGGCTCACCACCATGACTCCGCGGCACTCCGGGTATTTCGCGAACATCTCCTCCACCTGGGCGGGCGTTATGCCGCCGTGAAGACCCCACTCCTCCTCTATCTGAGGCATTATATACACTGGCCTTCCGCCGCCTAAGGTCAGCCCCATGAGCGCCGATTTGTGGGCGTTCCTGGGTATGCAGATTGTCTGGCCGTTGTTTGCAGCGGTGATTATCATGGTCTGGTTGCCGCAGGTGCTGCCGTTGACCAGGAAGTGGGTGTAATCGGATTCCCACAGCTCGCTGGCCAGGTCCTCGGCTTCTTTGATCGCGCCGGAGGCGTTGTGCAGGTCGTCGGTCAGCGGGGTCTCAGTAAGATCCATCCTGAAGATCTCATCCCCTACCGCCTCGCGGAACTTCGGATCTATACCGTTCTCGTAGCGGTGCCCGGGTATGCGGAAATACGCGGGATGTCTGGCGTCATACTCCCTTATAGCGTCAAAAAGCGGAGTCCGGTCCTGGTCTTTTTTCATGTCGGCGAAAGCTCCTTTCTGTTATCATGATATAAAAAGTATAACACATCAGCAGCCCCCGCGAAACCATATAAATCACTAAACTGTTTATCTGGGCAGAGCCCTCGCCCTTGCGGCAAGTGCTGCCTCTTCTTCATTTTCCGGCTGGATATCGAGCCCGTGAGGCTTGGATCTTCCGTTCTCGTCTACATTCACAAATGTGATGAATCCTTCAAGCACTTCTGAATCCTCTACTGATACCTGAATATGGGACACCACGCTTGTCCTTCCCGAGCTTACGACCTTGCTGACATAGCGCACGGTGTCGCCCAGGTGTATGGGCCGGCTGAAATTCATGCCGTGGATCTTTACACAAACTATGTTTTCTACAGGAAGATGCCTTGCCGCGGACATCAGCCCCGATTCCACGAACCACTCCGCGTTACGGCCCGCGAAAAGCGTTCCGTGGTGGTTCAGATCTTCGCTCTTTACGAAATGATGGGTAGTGATCTTCTTGAATGCCATTTTTCTTCTCCTTTATTAACCGTCCTTCTGTCCGTATCGCTGACAGTTTACCATATCTGCAAGAATAAAAAAGCGCCGAAGCGCAACTGGTCGCTCCGGCGGCATGAATGGTAATGAACAAGAGAAAAAAACCGCCAGGCCGCAAAGAACCACAAGGAGCGCTTCTTTCTATGTTGCATTTATCATATTATTTTTCTGGGGCTTATGGTACAATAGGGACGATCTTACCATCAGGATACGCGACAACTGCCGCGAGTTCGACCCCAGGAAGCGCCTGGCGATGTTCGAGCCCGAGCAGCCTGAAAAAAACATAGGCCTGCGCATAGTGGCAGGCCTTGCAAAACAAATGGATTATTATAACACCGCGGGAGTCAACACGCTGCTGATCAAACTGTAGCGTCCGTGTGTGTCAATGCCGCTTCTTTCTTCTTCTTCCCTTGTACCGCCATCGAAACACCAAGCAGTATCGTACCGAGGACCGATCCGACCGCTGTCAGTATCAGCGGAAGCTTTGGCGCCTCTGCGGCAAGCTGCGAGTTGCGGACGAAGAACCACGCTACGAACAGCAGCACGCCTATGATGCAGAAGGCAAGGTCGCGCTTGTCGTCGAAACATGCCAGGGCCAGGAACAGGAACGCCAGTATCATGATGGCGTTCGAAAGGATCAGGCTGCGGAAGCTCTTCTTAGCCTCCTCCGGCAGATCCTGCTGCAACTGCATGATGTAGACGTATATCGAATACGCCTGCGGGATCAGGAAGAGTACCGCACCGATTCCGGCAACTATCCGGGCGCCGAAGAGCGCGCCGATGATCAGCACTACCCCTGCGAGCACGGGCAGCAGCGCGAACACTATCGCGACGATATCGCCGGATTCGAACATCTTGCCGGTGATGGCCGCCCTGACGCTGTTGACCGGCATCCACAAAAAGCAGACCGCTGTTATTATTCCCAATATCAGATTCTTCTTTTTCATGACAATAAACTCCCTCCGTCAATCGACACTACTGTTCCTCGCGGCGCCTCCTGTTGTAGAAGATCTCTATGTAGTAAAACAGATCTCTCCTTACATCATCAATTGTAGCATATTCATGCCTGTAAAAGTACTCCTTTTTTCAGGCTCGCAAA